>ENA-OQJU01000249-OQJU01000249.1-human-gut-metagenome-genome-assembly--contig:-NODE-249-length-38556-cov-16.296915_pt1 | contig 38556 bp, 36 predicted proteins | sample MGYA00242608_ERZ504774 | MGnify/ENA primary metagenome ERZ504774 (study PRJEB26092, sample SAMD00036349) | human gut metagenome | host: Homo sapiens | study: EMG produced TPA metagenomics assembly of...
CTTTAGAGGGCAACCACTAGAGAAAGACCCTTATAGGGTCAGAGCAAACCACCCGTTCTACGGGTGGTTATGATTTTCATCTTTGCAGTTCAGATATTATTAAATTATTGATTAATATGATAAAATAATGAAAATGATTTTATATCATTATTTTTTATATTATTGTTTTAGCTGGGAGGTTGGAGAATGAAAAAGTTAGTGTTACTGTTAGTGGTTTTAGTGTTTGGCATCATTGTGGGTGGCTGTAGTAATTCGATAGATAGCTTAATCGGTGGGGACAAGAATGCCAATGTATTTACCGATCAGGGTTTAGCCAATAAGATTATGGATGACCTGAAGAATAGGCCGGAGTTGAAGGGCCATGATTTGAAAGCAATGGACGATATTTATCTGATGTATCATAAGGAAACCGGCATGACCGGCAGAATTGATGTGCAAAAACCGGGCACAACAGATCAGGTTGTTCGTTATGATTATAAGGACGGAAAATGGTCTGATCCGAAACCGCTCGAATTAATCGGTCCCGGTAAATTAGAAGAAAATCTGGGAGATTTAAACAGTATTGATTTTAATAAAGTAACAGATATCTATAAAGTCGCCGAAGAAAAAGCTAAGAGCATTGAAGGCGGTAAAGTAGAAGACGTTATATGGTACGATTATCGTATTAATCGGGGCGTTTTTGAAGCCACTATAAAAATAAACGGCACCAAGGAAAGATATGCATTAAGATTTGATGCGCAAGGCAATTTTATAAAGGAAATTAAAGAGTAAATTGCGGAGAGTAGTAGCCTCAGAGCTGCTACTCTTTTTCTGTAATATAATGGTTAAGGCGCGCATAATAGAGAGAAACATATAATTAAATCATTAGAGTCGTTGCCGTAACTGACTTATTTATAGTTTTCATTGGTAATCTAACTTAACTTGTCATAGATATACATTCGTGGTATGCTTTTACTGTTATAAAATATGTTAAACTTATAAGGTTAGGAAGATAAAGTATGAAAGATTATGTAAATTTTGGCTGGCGAGCCTGCTTTGCCGGCATTATTTTTGATTTGTTAAGTTTATGTGCCGTATTCTTAGTGAGTAAAGGTATTTACGGATATGTAACGGGTGACAGATTCTACCTCGTTTCCGGTGTCGTATTGTTTGCGGTTATTACTATTGCAGGGCTCTTATGCCGCAATTTATATACTAAAGGACTGACAAAACGTTTTCCCGACACCAATGTATCCAACAGTGCCTTTCTTTTTGTTTTGTATGGTGTAGCTTTGACGATAGCCATTGTGTTGGGGATTATAGCCATGCTCATTATGGTTCTTTTGATGCAGGAAATGCAGTCGGGGCAGTTGGCCGACACCTATAACGGCATTAACATTTACGTTCTTTATATGGGGGCTTCCGCAGCTACATATTTTTATTTCCTTCTTTATACAACAGCCAGCGTCGAATATGTGTGGCGCCGCTTTTTACAAAAGAATCTCGCCTTATTGCAAACGGAAGCAGCCAAAGATACGGTGGATGCTTCCGATGTGGTAACGGCCATTATTGAGGCCGGTGAATCAGGTTTAGATAACAGTGGTCTAAAGAAACTGGGCGATGTGGATGATTTTAAAGAAAAAGTCCAAAGCGCCACCGGTAAAAAGGTTTATAACGCTGATTCCGATGTACATACTGCAGATGACGAAGCCATGGAAGTGGAAGGCTCTAAGAGCTCGATTTAATGCTTTTTTACGATTTAATCCCGGTTTAATTGAACCGGGATTTTTTTTAAAATTTTCTAGTCAGTTTAATCATAACTTTTAGTTATTTTGTGATATATGTCACAACTCGATAAAATAATAATATGATACAAATATAATAGTGAATTATAGGTAACGGCATACGATGTAAGGCTTGCCGATACAGTATCCGTTTGTATCGAATCGAGATACAACAATATACGTTTATTGTTAATCAAATGACTAAGGAGTACACATGAAAACATCCGTTATTTTACATTCTTTATTCAGTGAGTTTTCACGCGACCAATTACATGCCATTATTGATTTGGCTGATAAATATAAGGGGAATTTCCGCATCGTAGCTACAGGCATTCAGATTTATGACATTACCAAGGAAGATAAGGCAGCTATTTTAGAACAATTGCCGGAAGGGGTTCAACAAGTTAAGCATGCGGCGGTTAATTCGGTGACCGCTTGTCGCGGTACGGACGGTTGTTCCCACGCCTTTATGCAGACGATTCCGGTAGCTAAATATATTGATGAACATCATTTCGGTGAAGATATGCCTAATAAACTTCGCATCGGTATCAGCGGTTGTCCCCGTTGTTGCGCCGAACCGATGATTAAAGATATCGGTTTATACGGCTTGCTGGACGGCTATGTGCTGGTGGCCGGCGGTAAAAGCGGTAATCGGCCTAAAGGCGGCGAAGTATTGGCCAAAAAACTAACGCCTGAAGAAGCACAAGACAAAATCGAGTTTTTATTACAATGGTACAAAGATAACGCTATGCCGAAAGAAAAATTCGATCATATGTTGGCCCGTTTGGGTAATCCCTTTGAAAACGCTGAAGTTGCGCCGCAGGTAGATGCTGAATAAAAGCAAACCGGTCTTTGAAATACACATGATTTAAAGTTATATAGCAATAAATTTATGAACTCTTTTAAGGTGGAATTACATTTCCCTTAAAAGAGTTTTTCTTTTTCCAAGACGATTGATGTATAATATGGATATGAAAAATAGCGTTTTTGGCTATTACTGTTTTACATGCATTAAGACGACTATATAGTGATATTATGGGGTTAAAGCAGAGTATCATTCTACATAGCCGGTGATTCGAGGACATTATGATATTAGGACCGAATTTTACACGTCGACCGTTAACGTGGCAAGAAAAAGTCAGGAATTCGCTGATGACGAATCCGCAACGCTTATTAGCTTTAAGCTTCGCCGTACTTATGTTGTTTGGAGGATATTTGCTGACTTTGCCATGGGCTACCCTTGACGGTAGCCGAACACCGTTTATTGATGCTCTTTTTGTGGCCGTATCCTGCGTGTCTGTAACGGGGCTTACGACGGTAGATACGTTTCACCATTGGAGTATTTTCGGACAGACTATAATGATTTTGCTGATTCAAATCGGCGGTTTGGGGACGATGACCTTTACAACGTTTATCTTTATAGTACTGAGACGCCGTGTAGGGCTGGAGAATAAATTATTACTTCAAGAAGATATTGGGCAAGATAATATTTCGGTGCAAACTGTGCTTAAACAAATTGCCATTCTCACATTTGGCTTTGAATTTATCGGCGGGGTAGCCTATACGTTAGATTTATATCCTTATTTAGGGTATAGCGCTATATATTACGGCTTTTACCAGGCTATTTCTACATTTTGTAACGCCGGCTTTGTGTTTTTTGACAATGATTTGCCTTATAAAATGGTAGGTGATTGGGGCTTTACGCTGATAACTTGCAGCCTTATCCTTATTGGCGGCTTTGGTTACATGGCGTCCTTCGATATTTGGAACAATCGCCAACGGGGATTCGCTCAATTAACATTGCATACGAAAGTGATGCTTGTTGGTGAATTGATTCTCGTTGTAGCCGGTACACTTAGTATTCTTGGCTTGGAATGGACGCAAACATTAGCCGGATTACCGTTCACAACTAAAATTCAAGGCGCTTTGTTTCAAGCCATAACGCCGCGCACGGCCGGTATTCCGACGTTGAATTACGCGGATTTGCATCCCATTACGGTTTTTATTACGGTGGTACTCATGTTTATCGGGGCCGGGCCAAACTCGACCGGTGGCGGTATAAAAATCAGTACCATGGCTGTATTATGGGCCACATCACGTTCGTTGTTCACTAATACACGACGTGTCGAAATCTTTGAGCGAAGCTTAAGTCAGAGCGTTATTTATAAGGCCGTGGGCATTGTATTCTTTTCATCCATGCTCGTTGTGCTGGCTACTTTTGTCTTGGCCGGTGTAGAATCATTTCCGTTCTTGGATTTATTATTTGAAGTGACCTCCGCTTTTGCTACGGTAGGCCTTACCATAGGGATTACGCCGGAGCTGTCAACCATCAGTAAGCTAACGTTGATTATCGTGATGTATACAGGCCGTATCGGTGTGCTTACTTTGATTGGCGCCTTTTTCTTAAAACGTCGTGCCACGACTACGGCATACTATCCGGAAGATAATGTGTTGCTATAGTTTAGCTGGTTATTATTGATGGAAGATGTAGCTTTTTATTTTTTCATAAAACAGAGGTAATAATATGAAGCGTAAAACAATCGGTATTATAGGTCTTGGCCGTTTTGGCGGCACTTTGGCAAAACAGGTAGCGGCTATGGGGCATGAAGTAGTAGGTATTGATATTGAAGAGGGGTTGGTACAAAAACTGGCGCCCTATTTGACGCACAGTATCGTAGCCGATTTCAGTGATGAAGATACGATTCGTCAGTTAAATTTACAGGAATTGGACGTAGTTGTTATTGCCATTGGAGATAATTTAAAAGCTAAATTATTGTCCGCCATGGTACTCAAGGAATTACATGCGCCGTACATCGTGGCGAAAGCATCTACCGAAATGGAAAGTAAATTACTGGAGAAGGTAGGGGCCGATTTGATCATTTTCCCGGAAATGGATATGGCCGAACGAGTGGCTCAAATGTTGACTCGTGAAAATATTGTAGACTATTTCCAGCTATCCCAGGACATCGGCTTGGTGGAAATGGGGATTCCTTCATTCATGATTGGTCACACTTTGACTGAATTGGATATTCGTAAGAAATATAATGTAAATATTGTGGCCGTAAAACGTGATAAAAATGTCATTGCACCGCCAAACCCGAATAATCCGTTACAAGATGAGGATATGTTGATTGTTATCGGTCGTAATGAAGATATTACTAAGCTTAGTCAATAATTTTTGGCGGTTGTTTTACGGGGTATTTGAAGTATATTGGATTTTCTCAAAAATAATCTGAAAATGAGATATGACTAAAGTTAGTAATGCATTCTTTTTGAAGGGGCAATATACTGATTATGCATGCTATGTACACTACTCGTTGATAAAGAGTAACATTAAACATATAATTCAAGTAGAGAAAAAAGGGGCATCCACGGTGTGGAGAGCCCCTTTAGTTGTGTAATAGTGAAAGAGAAAAGTTTTTATGTAGTGGACTTGATAAGAATCAGTTCGGAGCAGGTGGGATTCTTGGTTGATTGTAGGCAGCTAACGAAATTTCCTTAGGTAAATCTTTTAATTATCTTTAATTTTTCACTTTTGTATTTCTGTTTTATTTATCTAAGGAGATGATTTTATGGCATCAAATGAGCATCACAATGAGGTTCGTCCGATTATGGATCCAACCAAAAATTATGAGGAAATTAACAGTTATGTTATTTTCTGGGGGCTCTTCTTTGCCGCGTTATTTGCCTTGGCCGTTGGCTATTTATGCTTAAAAATCGGCCAGACCGTAGATGCGTTTGCACCGGTATCAATTCTATCCATGGGGATGGCGGTTTTATTCAAACGTAAAAATGCTTTCCCGGAAACCGTTCATATTCAGGCCATTGCCAGCTCCGGTACTAACGTACTGGCAGGGGTAATGTTCATTTTACCGGCTCTTTTTATTCTTGATATTCATACTGTATCGGTTTTCCAAATGATTGTGCCTATCGTGTTAGGCGGTTTATTGGGGGTATTCCTTTGCGTATTCTTCCGTCAGTATTTCTGTGAAGAAATGCATCATGCCTATCCGTTCCCAAGTGGCCGTGCCGCTGCCGAAGTATTGAGCAGTAATGATGGCGGTAAGGCTAAACTCATGGCGCTTAGCGGTTTATTGGGTTTAGGCTATGATTTCGTATTAAACTCCCTTGGTTGGTGGCGTGAAGTTTTCTCCACTACCACATTCCGTTGGGGCCAAGTATTCCAGCAGAACAGTAAAATGCACTTATCTTTAGACAGTGACATTGCTTTATTAGGTTTAGGTTATTTTACCGGTATCCGTTATGGTTCTATTATTGCCGCCGGGTCTTTCTTTGCCTGGTTCGTAATGGTTCCATTGTTCTTCTTCATCGGTGGCGATCACATCATGATGGTAGGGGGCAAAGAAATCTTACTTGCCGATGCTTCCACCGGTGATGTATTTAAGACTTATGTGCGCCATATCGGTATTGGTATGCTTGCCATGGCCGGTGTTATCGGCTTATTGACCATGTCCAATGTAGTAAGCAAAATTATGAAACGCGCCATCGTTGATATGTTCAGCCGTGGTAAAACTACGACAGTTAACGTATTGCGTACGCAGATTGATTTGCCTTCTTCCGTATTGGGCTTAGGTATTGTATTAACAACAGTTTTATTCTCTATTTTCTTCCATATTTATTATGCTGATACATTCCTACAAACAGTGTTGGCATTCTTCATCGTTTTGATTATATCTTTCTTATTGTCTGTAGTAGGTATCAGTTCTATCGCCTTTACCGGTAATGAACCGGTATCGGGCATGACAATTTTCATGATTTTAATTAGTGCCGTTATCATGACCAGTGTTGGTATGGGCGGTACAACCGGTATCATTGCTATCTTGATGATGGCTGCGTTCTTAGCAACAACTATCGGTGTAGCGGGTAACTTCATGTCTGAATTGAAAGTTGCACACTTAACCGGTGCTACACCTGCCAAAATGCAATTATGGCAATTAGTCGGCGTTGTAATCGCCGGTATTGTATGCGTAGGCGTTTTAATCTTGCTTAACAATGCATACGGTTTCGTAGGCGACGGTGCTTTAAATGCGCCACAAGCTAATGCTATGGCCGCTATTGTTGAACCGTTGATGACCGGCGGCAGTGCTCAATGGGAATTATATATTCTTGGCGCTATTTTTGCCGTATTACTTTGGATGATTGGTGTTCCGCCATTGGCCTTTGCCCTCGGTGCATACTTACCAATGGAAATCAATACGCCAATCTTAGTGGGCGGTTTCATTTCTTATTTGGTTAAACGCAGCAGCAAAGATGAAGCTGAAAGTGAAGCACGCGTAGCTGAAGGCGGTACCGTAGCTTCCGGTTTCGTAGCCGGTGGTGCCATTGGTTCCTTAATCAGTGCGGTTCTTAAAATCGCCGGTGTTGATTGGTTCTTGGATGCGTGGGAAAAAACACCGGAAGCAACATACCTTGGTATTGTGATTTATCTTGCTTTGTGCGTAATGATTTATAAAATTGCTACCCGTAAACGCGCTGCTAACTAATTACGGCGATGTAACGGTTGATGAGTCATCGTAATCGAGTAGCCAACTAATTGCTGCCGATGTGACCGGTGATGAGTCATTTTGTAAAATGACCGGTGATTTATAAGTTAATTTAAAAAGTTTTACATAAGGGCTTTTAAAGGTCAATGATCTTTAAAGGCCCTTTGATTTTTTGACTAAACAGTAAATAAGCGAGTTTTTACGAAATCTGTATGAAATATTTGCTTGACATTTTGACGTTTTATGATAACATTATAGCTGTGATTAGCACTCGATGTTAATGAGTGCTAACAATGAGGTGTGAATATGGATGAACGTAAACAGCGCATCTTACACGCTATCATACAGGACTACATAAAGTCGGCTGAACCGGTCGGTTCGAGGACTCTGGCGAAGAATTATAATTTGGGCGTCAGCCCGGCCACGGTCCGCAATGAAATGGCCGATTTGGAAGACCTGGGCTTTTTGGAACAACCGCATACATCAGCGGGTCGTATTCCATCAGCCAAGGGTTACCGCTTTTATGTAGACGCTATGTTGCATTCGAACGGCACAGAGCGCGAAGATGCAGAAAAAATCAATAAAATATGGCAAGAAAAACCGGCTAACTTTGAAGATTTCTTCTTAAATGTAGCCAAACTGATTTCACAAATCAGTCATAACATGAGTTTATTCCTAGCGCCGGCTCATGACACGTCGGTGTTGAAATTTATTCATGTCTTACCGATTGGTGAAAACAGAGCTATCATGGTTGTTGTAACCGACCAAGGTGCTTTGGATAATGAGCCGATGTATTTCAAAGAGGCTGTGGCCGATGATGTTTTGGCAAGTATGGCAATTCGCATGACAAATGCGTTAAAGGATGTTCGCTTGTCGAGCATGACCTTACAGAACTTGGAGGCAACAGTTCAGCTTATTGAAGGGCCGCGAGCGGTATTACTTATACTGGCAGAGGCTTTGTATCGCGCCATTGCCAAACGTAAACTGTTCTACTCGGTTGGTACGACTGAGCTGTTGGAACAACCGGAATTCAAGGACATCAAGAAGGTTCAACCGATTCTGTCGATGTTGGAAGAACAAGATCAACTGAATCAGCTCTTGGCGGCGTCTAAGAAGAACGGTATCGGCATTACCATCGGCAGTGAAAATCAGGCGGAACCGCTTAAAGATTTAAGCGTTATTCAAGCTGATTTCGGTGATAAAGATGAGCGTATCGGTACGTTGGCTATATTAGGACCTACTCGTATGGAGTATGGCCGAATCATTGGTATTTTATCGTATATGCAAGATTTTATGCGTGCATTAGCGGAAAATAAAAATAGAAAGTAATGAGGTGATACTCACGATGGGAGCAGACGAGATGAAACAGACTGAAGACTTTACACAGGATACAGTAACTGATGAAATGAACGTTGCCGGCGAACCTGACGTGACGGTAGAAAGCGCTGAAGACGTAGCTGCTACTGAAGCAAAAGCGGCAGGTGAGACAGTAACAGCCGAAGCTGATGCCGTGAAAGATGCATTGGCGGAAGCGGAAAAAAGATTTGTTCGTTTGCAAGCCGACTTTGATAATTTCAAGCGACGCACATTGCAGGAAAAAGATCAATTGGCAGGTTTTGTAAAAGCGGATGTAATGAAAGATTTATTCTCCGTGCTGGATAATTTTGAACGAGCTTTACAGGCACCGACTAATGCCGAAACAAAAGCATTCCTTGACGGTTTCGTAATGATTCATCAGAACTTAATGGCTATGCTTAGCAAACACGGCTTAGCGGTAATTGATGCTGTAGGCAAACCGTTCGATCCGAATTATCATCAAGCAATCATGCGTGTGCCGTCTGATGAATATGAAGACGACACAGTTTGCGAAGTATTGCAAACCGGTTATACCGTAGATGGTAAGACGGTGCGTCCGGCCATGGTTAAAGTAGTACATAATGATTAATTTCGCCTAAGGCGTGCGATAGCGGAGGCATTCCAAGTGAGTGATCCGAGTCGCAGCTTACATTTGAAATTAACATGACAATAGATGGCATAAGATAAAAATAGGAGGTCATTTAAAATGGCAAAAGTAATTGGTATTGACTTAGGTACAACAAACTCTGTAGTCGCTGTAATGGAAGGCGGCGAACCGGTCGTTGTTACAAATCAGGAAGGTTCCCGTTTAACACCTTCCGTAGTAGGTTTTGCAAAAAATGGTGAACGTTTGGTAGGTCAGTTGGCAAAACGTCAGGCTGTATCCAATCCTGAAAAAACGATTTCTTCCATTAAACGTCACATGGGTAGTGACTACAAAGTAAAAATTGACGACAAACAATACACGCCGCAAGAAATTTCTGCCATGATTCTTCAGAAATTGAAAGCCGATGCAGAAGCCTATCTTGGTGAAACAGTAACTCAGGCCGTAATTACGGTACCTGCTTACTTCACCGACAGCCAACGTCAGGCTACTAAAGATGCGGGCGCTATTGCAGGCCTTGATGTTCTTCGTATCATCAACGAACCGACAGCAGCTGCTTTGGCTTACGGTGTAGATAAAGACGAAGAAGGTAAAGTACTCGTATTCGACCTTGGCGGTGGTACTTTCGACGTATCCATCCTTGAACTTGGCGACGGCGTATTTGAAGTAAAAGCTACCAGCGGTAACAACCACTTGGGCGGTGATGACTTCGACCAACGCATCATGGACTGGATGATTGCAGAATTCAAAAAAGATACGGGCATTGATTTGTCTCAGGACAAAATGGCGGATCAGCGTTTAAAAGAAGCTGCCGAAAAAGCTAAAATTGAATTGTCCGGCGTTATGAGCACGAACATTAACTTACCATTTATCACAGCTGATGCTACCGGTCCTAAACACTTGGACTTGACTTTGACTCGTGCCAAATTCGAAGAATTAACTCACGACTTAGTTGAAGCAACTATTGAACCTACTCGCAAAGCGTTGGCTGATTCCGGTCTCAGCGTAGGCGAAATCGATAAAATCTTACTCGTTGGTGGTTCTTCCCGTATTCCGGCTGTTCAAGAAGCTATCAAACGCGTTCTTGGCAAAGAACCTACCAAAAACGTTAACCCTGACGAATGTGTAGCCGTTGGTGCTGCTATCCAGGGCGGTGTACTTGTTGGTGAAGTTAAAGACGTATTACTTCTCGACGTAACTCCATTGTCCCTCGGTATCGAAACTTTGGGTGGTGTTTTCACACGCATTATCGATCGTAACACTACGATCCCTACATCCAAGAGCCAGGTATTCTCCACGGCAGCCGATAACCAACCGGCAGTAGATATTCACGTATTACAAGGTGAACGTGATTTTGCTGCTGACAACAAAACACTTGGTCGTTTTGAATTGACCGGTATTCCGGCAGCTCCACGTGGGGTACCTAAAATCGAAGTTACATTCAACATCGATGCTAACGGTATCGTTAACGTAAAAGCTAAAGATATGGGCACCGGCAAAGAACAAGCTATTACCATTACTTCTTCCGGCGGTTTACAACAGGACGAAATCGACCGCATGGTTAAAGAAGCAGAAGCACATGCAGCTGAAGATAAAGCTAAAAAAGAAGAAATCGAAGTTAAAAACAATGCCGATTCCTTAGTATACCAAGCTGAAAAAGCTGTTAAAGACTTCGAAGGTAAAGCCGATGCAGCAACTCTTGAACAAGTTACTAAAGCTAAAGATGCTTTGAAAGCCGCTATCGAATCCGGCAATGTAGAAGACATCAAAGCTAAGAGCGAAGAATTGACTAAACCATTGTACGAATTGTCCACTAAGATGTATGAACAAGCTCAGGCTGCTCAGCAGACTGCCGGTGATGCTCAGGGCGCGCAAGGTGCTCAAGGCGGCGCACAGCAGAATGATGATGTAGTTGATGCTGAATACACTGAAGTAAAAGACGATAAAAAAGACTAAGAGGACGGTAAGTAACTGATGGCGAAGGATTATTATGACGTCTTAGGGGTCGACAAAAACGCCTCTCAAGACGAAATAAAAAAAGCGTTTAGAAAAAAAGCGCGCCAATACCATCCTGACGTAAACCGCGACAATCCGAAAGAGGCGGAAGAAAAGTTTAAAGAAGCTAACGAAGCCTATGAAGTATTGTCTGATGAAACCAAACGTGCCCAATATGACCAGTACGGTCACGACGCCTTCACCCAAGGTGGCGGCGCCGGGGCCGGTGGTTTCGGCGGCTTTGGCGGTCAAGGCGGTTTTGGTGGGTTTGGCGGCCAGGCCGGCGGCTTTGGAGATATTTTTGACATGTTCTTCGGCGGTGGCGGTCAACAAAATAACGGTCCGCAAAAAGGTGACGATCTTCGTCATGATGTGGAAATCAGTTTTGAGGATGCCGCTTTCGGTCGTAAAATGACCATTGATGTACAGCGTCATGAAGAATGTAATCACTGTCACGGCACCGGCGGTGAACCGGGCAGTAAGGTAGAAACTTGTCCGCGTTGTCACGGCAGCGGTCAGGAAACAGTGGTACAAAATACACCATTCGGTCAGATGCGTTCCGCTCGTACATGCTCCGTTTGTCACGGTTCCGGTAAAAAGATTGAAAAACCTTGTAAGGTATGTCACGGCAGTGGTGAAACCGTGGGCCGTAAGAAGATTGAAATCAAAATTCCGGCCGGCGTTGACAGCGGCTCCCGTTTGCGCGTAGCCAATGAAGGCGAACCTGGCATTAAAGGCGGTCCTAAAGGTGACTTGTACGTATACATTTACGTAAGACCAAGTCGTGAGTTCGAACGTCAAGGCAACGAAGTAGTAAGCGAAGCTAAGATTTCGTTTGCTCAAGCTGCAATCGGTGCGACTATTATGGTCAACACCTTGGACGGCAAAGTTGAACTTAAAATTCCTGAAGGAACCCAGACCGGCACAATCTTCCGTTTGAAAGGCAAGGGGATTCCGTACTTACGTAACCCGAGCCAGCGCGGTGACCAACATGTTCGCGTAACGGTTGTAACACCTAAGAAGTTAAACCAGAAACAACGTGAACTCTTGGTACAATTTGCCAAAGAAGGCAAAGAAGATGTAACCGTGTTAAAAGAGAGCAAGAGCATTTTGGAAAAAATCGGTGATAAATTCAAAGATGCCTTATGTGGTGATTGAAAAGCTCGCCTGAACTTCTTGTTCGGGACCGGAGGTATATAATGAAATGGATAGAAATATCCGTTGCCATCGAAAGAGTAGTCATTGAAGAGGTGACTACTCTTTTTGATACATATAGCAGCAACGGCTTTATAGAAGAAGATATTCCGAATGAACCTGCTTGGGTGCAACTTACCTTGTATGGTGATGCTGAGAAAACGCCTAAAGAGTGGGAAGAATTAATTGCAGGGGCTCTAAAAACGGCTCAATTCACTTACAAGCACCTGTATGCCAAAGAAGTAACCGATACGGATTGGTATAACAATTGGCAACAGTATATTGAGCCGACTGAAATTTTACCGAATGTAGTAATCCGTCCGGCGTGGAAAGAATATACACCAAAAGGCAATGAGACAGTGCTGACCATTGATTCTGATTTATCTTTTGGTACCGGTGCTCATGAAACAACTAAAGCTTGTGCCGAATTAATGGCTAAATACGGTCAAAGTAAACAGACCTGTCTTGATATCGGTACCGGCACGGGGATTTTACTCCTCGTTGCTCATACCTTGGGAATTCCTAATCTGATTGGTATTGATATTGATGAAAATGCGGCTGAACAGGCTAAGCTTAATTGTGAAACGAATAAGGTAGCGGCCAAGATAATCTGTGGAGATTTAGCTAAGGATTTTGACGGTAAAGCGGATTTAATCATGGCCAACCTTACGGTAGATCCTTTAAAGATTCTATTGCCTACTATAAGCACCAAATTAGCCTCTGACGGCATTTTAATTATCAGCGGTATCATCGATGACCGTTACAATGAAATCATGCCGTATATCAAAGAACATTGGCAGATAGTGGAAGAAGTTGTCAAAGGGTCATGGCATACTTTGGCACTAAGACAATAAAGTAATGACGCAATGACGTTTTTGTGTAAAGTATCGTATGCAATCTCATTATCTTTCTTCGTAATGAATACTATAAAATTATAAGAATACAATTAAGCATCAAAACGCATTAAGAGTAATTTCTCGGTAATTCATGGTTAGGCTATGAATTCGCCGAGGGATTACTCTTTTTATGATATAATAATACATAGAATTATTTAGAAATAAGAGTTGAATTGTCGAGTTCCTTGATATATGATAATAAGGTTGATTCCGATAATTTAACGTATTTAACCTGTCATAGATTACTCACGAAAGGCTCAGATAATGAAAAAGATATTTATCGATGCTCCTTTAGATACAATGATAACGATACCGAAAGATACAACTCACCATCTCTTAACCGTGTTCCGACATAAGATGGAAAAGCCGGTTTTGGTTGGCGGCAGTGACGGTCGAACCGGTGTGTACCAAATACAGGACGTCGTAGACGGAGAAGCTTCCGCTAAGCTGGTAGGCGATATTCAGGACGAAAGTGTCAGCGAAGTTGAAGTGGTATTGGTACAGGGCTTTTTGAAAGCTGATAAATTGGAATGGGTTTTGCAAAAAACAACCGAACTCAATGTTCATTCCGTGTATGCTGTGCCCATGAAAAATTGTGTAGTACAATATAAAATGGACAAACTACCTCAAAAAGTTCAACGCTGGGAGAAAATCATGAAAGAGGCGGCCCAACAATGCGGTCGTTCTAAATTACCGGAATTCACGGCTGATATTACCTTAGCCGATGTTTTAGCGAGAGAACAAGCTAATGGCAGTCTTTTGTTGGTAGCTTATGAAAATGAGCATAGTTTGACCTTAAAAGCAGCTTTGGAACAAGCGGAATCGGAAGATGTGATTCAGCGTGTTGTTATTTTTATCGGGCCGGAAGGCGGTTTGAGCAACGATGAACTGACGCAATTTGAAGCAGCCGATGCCCGTGTGGTAACGTTAGGACAGACTATTTTGCGTGCCGAAACGGCTGCTGTAGGCGCTGTAAGTATGTTGCAATATGCACTAAATATGGACTAAACAGATTCTAAATTGGAACTGAATATGCTCTGAATTAGAACTAAATATGTTCAAAGTATGGACTAATATATTTTAATTTTTACTAGAGATGTTCTTAGTATGGACTTTTTTAGCATAATAGATAGGAGAATGAGCAAAAAGATATGAAAACAGTAGCATTCACTACCTTAGGCTGCCGTGTTAATCAGTATGACACGGATGCCATGCGTGGTTTATTTATACAAGGTGGCTATACGCCGGTAGATTTTGATGAAAAAGCGGATATTTACGTTATTAATACTTGTTCCGTTACGAACATGGGGGAACGAAAATCCCGCCAGTTGATTCGGAAAGCCAAGCGTACCAATGAAGATGCGTATATTATTGTTACCGGCTGCTATGCACAGCTTGCACCGGAAGCCATTGCCGCCATTGACGGTGTTAATCTCGTTATCGGTACGAATAACCGTCATCGCGTAGTAGAGTTGGTAGAACAGCTCGAATCTACAGAAAAACAAATCAGTATCGTGCGTAACATCATGGAACAGGCCACCTTTGAAGAAATGCCGCTTTACGGTAATGAAATCGACAAGGCGCGTGCTTTTATGAAAATCCAGGAAGGCTGTAACAACTACTGTACTTTTTGTATCATTCCGTACACCCGCGGTAAATTGAAATCCCGCCGCGTGGAAGATATTGTAAAAGAAGCTAAACGATTGGTAGAACATGGTTACCATGAAATTGTGTTGACTGGGATTCATCTCGGCAATTACGGCATCGAATTACCTGAAAAGCCTAATTTAGCCGGCGTTGTGAAGGCTTTGCTGGAGATTCCGGGCTTAGAACGTATTCGTTTGGGATCCATTGAATCGGTGGAAGTATCGGAAGAGTTGGTTGACTTAATGGCAAACGAACCGCGCTTCTGCACGCATTTGCATTTGCCGCTCCAAGCCGGTTCCGATCATATTTTAAAACTCATGAACCGTCATTATAATCTTCAGGAATTTAAAGATTTAATTGCCCGTTTACGCAGTCGTATTCCGGGCCTTGCCATTACGACCGATATAATTGCGGGCTTCCCGGGTGAAACGGACGAAGACTTCGAAGAAACGATGAAAACCGTGGAAGAAATAGGCTTCACCCATATTCATGCATTCCCGTATTCGAAGCGTGAAGGTACGCCGGCTGCTGCCATGGAAGATCAAGTTCCTGAAGCTGTTAAAAAGACGCGAGTGGCTCTTTTGAATAGTCTTGGACAAAAAGGTTTACAAAACTTTGCGGAACAAATGATTGGTAAACCGGCCGAAATCCTCATCGAACGTGAAGAGGACGGTTATTATCTGGGCTTTACGAATGAATATATTCACGGTAAAATAAAGAAAGGGACAACTGCACACGACGTAGGGACAATCATAGGCGGTACGGTTACTGCTTTTGACGGTGAAACCTTGATTATTGAATAATCGATTTTAGCATGTATACTATGATTATTGATGGTCATAATTATGATTGAACCGGCGAAGTTTTAGTGTAGGCAGTTATCAAATTTCAATCCGTGTTCTATAAAAGGAGCGATGACGCATGAGCGACGAATGTATTTTTTGTAAAATTATCAAAGGTGAAATTCCTTGCAACAAAGTATTGGAAAACGATAAATTTTTAGCTTTTCACGATATTAACCCGGTAACCAAGGTACATATTCTTGTGATTCCTAAAAATCACGTAGCCAACATCGCTCATTTGACTGATGAAAAAGCAGCTTATGTGGAAGGTATTTTGCCATTCATCAAAGAAGTAGCTAAAGAAGCGGGTCTTTCTGCCGATGGCTATCGTGTTGTATTCAATACCGGAGCTAAAGCAGGGCAGTCCGTATTCCACTTGCATGCTCACATTTTAGGTGGTCAGGAATTAGGTTGGCCTGAAATTTAACGAATAACAATCAAACTTGTAACCGGTATATGAATTTCAGACTTACATATCATGATTTTTTATACCGATTTATTGTAAAAAAGTTGCATAAATACAGTGCATAATGATGTTCAAATATTGACAAACATAGTGTCAAACATTATAATATCTTTATGTGCGTATAGTAAATACCTGCACTTCCATCGAATAATTGGAGGGAGGGATATAGATGTCTGAAATTAAAGTCGGTAAAAACGAAACGCTTGAAAGTGCTCTTCGCCGTTTTAAACGCTCCTGCCAAAAAGCGGGTGTTTTATCTGAAGTAAGAAAACGCGAACACTACGAAAAACCAAGCGTAAAAAGAAAGAAAAAATCTGAGGCTGCACGTAAGCGCAAATTCAGAGCGTAAGATTTATCTTGGAGGCACGGTATGTCCTTAAAAGAACAGTTAAAGGCGGACATGAAAGAAGCTATGAAAGCTCGCGAAGCGGGTAAAGTGGCCTTATCGGTAATCCGCATGGTTAACGGTGCAATTAAAAATACAGAAATTAACGAAAAGCGTGAGCTTAGCGATACAGATATACTGGGAATTTTGGCCAAAGAAATGAAAATGCGTCAAGATTCACTGGCTGAGTTTGAAAAAGGTCAGCGTGACGATCTCGTGGCCCAGACTAAAGAAGAAATGGAAATATTGAAGAAATATTTGCCGGCTCAACTGAGTGAAAGCGAGATTCGAACTATCGTAGTCAATGCTATCAGCAGCTTAACGGCACCTGTGAAAATGGGTGACGTAATGGGGAAGGTAATGCCTGAAACCAAAGGTAAAGCGGATGGCAAATTAGTTAATACGATTGTACGAGAAGAAATTGCAAAGGTTAACGGTTAACCTTTTGTTGACATACTAAAGTGAGTATGTTAATATACCCTTAAAGATAATATTAGGTCAATGAAGACCCCTTGAACATTGTTGTATGACAGTGTCGAGGGGTCTTTTTGCGTTTTTAGAAGGAGGAATTCTTATGGTAAACGAATTGTTGTATTACATCCCCGCAGGTCAGTATGGTAAAGAAGGGGTGCTTGCCCTATTGGAACAGCATCCGGAAATTAAATTCGTGTCCTTGGTAGGCGTAGATTTAGCCGGTAATGATACGGATGAAAAAATTCCTATCGCTATGTTCTTCGATGATTATGAATCATTCTTTGAAGGCCGTGCCGTACAGACTGACGGTTCCTCCGTTGTGTTGACCGGTATTGCTACCTTGAATAACGCCCGCGTAGATATTTGGGGCGATCCAAGCGTTAACTGGTTCATCGATTACAACTATGAAAACATCGACCCGGCTACAGGTTTACCAACCGGTACCCTTCGTATTCCGGCTTTCTTGATGCACAATGAACGTTATGTAGATTCCCGTTCTATTTTGAAAGAAACCTTGGACTTTGTTAAAGCTGAAGTGATGGCTCTTTTGAAAAACAACAAAGTTAAAGGCATGGAACATGTGAATGTGGATGACATTGCGGACTTAGTTTTCACAACCGCTACAGAATTGGAATTCTGGGTAAAAACACCATCCAAAGTAGTTAGCACCAAAGAATTATCCACCTCTCAAAAATTACAGGAACAATATTGGCAGCGTACTCACGGCACCGTTCGTACCGCTATGGAACAGGCCGTTGAAATGCTTGATGCGTATGGCTTAAACGCTGAAATGGGGCATAAAGAAGTAGGCGGCGTTAAAGGTAAAATCGACGATGAAGGCCATATGGATCATGTTTTGGAACAGCTTGAAATCGACTGGAAATACACCGGCAATCCATTACAGACTGCCGATAACGAATTACAAGCGCGTATCATCGTGCGTGAAGTATTCCGTGAAAACGGCCTTGACGTAACCTTCCAGGCAAAACCTATTATCGGCGTAGCCGGTTCCGGGGAACATACTCATTTCGGCTTGATGGCTAAAATGAAAAACGGCAAAATGGTTAACTTGTTCTCCCCTGAAGATATGAAAAAAGCCTTCTTGAGCCCACTCGGTATCGGCGCTATTATGGGCCTTCTTAAAAACTATGAAGTTATTAACCCATTTATCTCTTCCACAACCGACTCCTTAAATCGTTTAAAACCGGGCTTCGAAGCACCGATTTGTATCGTTACATCTTTAGGTAATCAGCCGGACGAACCAAGCCGTAACCGTACTATTCTCTGCGGTTTGATTCGCGATATCGGGAACCCTATGGCCACTCGTTTCGAACTTCGTTCGCCAAACCCTTACACCAACACCTATACAGCTATTGCGTTGATTTACTCCGCTGTGCTTGACGGTTTGCGCTATGTAATTACCTCCGGTAAAACTCCGGATGAATTATTGGCTGAATTGTCCAAGAATCCGGAAGATCCGGCAGATTACTTAGAAACAGGTCGTGCCTATCGTTCTGAAAAGAATGTATTTGAAGATTACACCGAAGAAGAACGTAACAGTCGCTACGGCATGCCACCGGCTACTGTTTGGGAAAACATCTTAGGCTTCAAAAACAATCCTGCAAAAGTGGAAGCTTTGGTTAACGGCGGTGCTTTTGCCAAAGACCTTATGGAATCTTTCATTGCCGGTATCTTGAACCGTTGGAAATTGGAATTAATCAATCGTTTGATTCCGGCCAACATCAACACTATCCGCGCTATGAAACCAATCCATGATGATGACGGTTTGGATATTTCCCGTTGGGAAGCTATTAACGAAATGCGTTACTATTTAGCGAAAGACACCGGTTCCAATACATCTTTATTCACTCGCATCGGTCACGCTATCGCTGAAGGTGACTATGATACAGCTTCTAAATTGCAGATGGAAATGAATGAAAAAATGCTTGATTTAGAAGCAAAATATGCGGAATATACACGTAATGTATTATAATATTCTTTTGCCGGCGCTGGGTTCGTATCCCTTAGGGCGTTAGCAAGAAGTATGTTAGTCGTTTGTTGCGACTTTCTATGAGAATCAACAATATATAGGAAAGCAATACAGGTCCTCTCGCAGTTCCGAGTTCTTACGAACAAAGTCGCTGCTTTGAGGACCTGTATTGTTTTCCTTAATAATAGTGCATCACCTTCAGTGAAAGTCGCAACTTTCTAAAATATCTCTTTGCAACACGCCCTAAGTTCTTGCGAACAAGGCGCCGGTCAGAAAGTATATGGGGACTGAGGGGGAGGACCTGTTTTGTTTCATTGTTCATAGTGCTTTTAACCTTATTAAAAGCGCAACAGAGCAATATCGATAGCGCTTTACGGATTCAAAAGAACAAGGCGCCGGTCAGAAAGAATATCGGGGCTGAGGGGGAGGACCTGTATTGTTTTCCTTAATAATAGTGCATCAACTTCAGTGAAAGTCGCAACATTCTAAAATATTTTCTTGCGATGCGCCCTAAGTTCTTGCGAACAAGGCGCCGGTCAGAAAGAATATCGAGGCTGAGGGAGAGGCGTTGGGCAAATAAAGGTTGCGGTGAAGTAGCATGATAAGCATTAGTAAAAGCAATATGGGGTCGGAGATAAATTGTTTTGAATTATTTTTCTGAATAACGTAAAATAGTAGTAAGTATTGGGTTGTACCGTATTCGTATTTGGCTCGGGATTAAGGAGAGTTCCGGGCTCACGTAATTGGAGGACAACATGAATAAAAATAGCTTTCCAACAGCTTTAACGATTGCCGGCACGGATCCGTCCGGTGGTGCCGGTATTATGGCGGATTTAAAGTCGTTTCAGGCCCGTCAGGTCTATGGCATGGCGGCTGTAACGAGTGTGGTGGCGCAGAATACAAAGGGCGTTCGCCTCATTCAAAATGTGGATTTGGAGATGCTTGAGGCACAATTGGCTTGTGTATTTGAAGATATTCCGCCATTGGCTTTAAAAACGGGCATGATTCCGAATGTAGATATGATGCGCATCATTCGTAAATATGTGGACGGCTCTGTGCCATATGTAATGGATCCGGTTATGGTGGCGACCAGCGGCGATCATCTCATCGATGCGCAGGCACGAGACCAATTTAAAGCGGAATTAATGCCGGTAGCCACATTGGTGACGCCTAATTTGTCGGAAACAGAATATTTGGTAGGTTTTGCCATTGAAAGCGAGTCTGATGTTAAAAAAGCAGCTCAGTTTGTTTTAAATGAAATGGGCCCTAAAGCCGTTATTATCAAAGGCGGCCATTTCGGCGAAACAGCGAAGGATTATCTGTATATTAAAGGTGAAAAACTCGTTACCTTTGAAAGTCCACGCTATGATACGCCAAACACCCATGGCACGGGTTGCACGTTCTCCGCTGTCATCACGGCGGAACTTGCTAAAGGTAAATCTTTGGTAGAGGCCGTTGGCATCGGCAAGGATTTTATCAGTAAAGCCATCAAAGAAAATCCGGGACTCGGCAAAGGTCACGGCCCGGTAAATCACATGGTCATCGTGTGAGATGAAGCTGATTTTAAGATTGAATAATAAATAGGAATGAAGAGTTATGTCATATATAAAATTATTACGGGAGCAAAATCCCCTCGTAATTTGTTTAACCAACGATGTGGTAAAAAACTTTACCGCCAACGGTTTGTTGGCGGTTGGTGCGTCACCGGCCATGAGTTCCTGCATCGAGGATTTGGAAGACTTATTGCCATACGCCAAGGCATTATTGGTAAATATTGGGACCGTAAATCCGGAGTTAGCGGCTTTTTACAAAAAAGCTGTAGCATTGGCCAATAAGCTAAATGTGCCGGTTGTGCTGGATCCGGTAGCCTGCAGCGCCGGTGCATTTCGGAAGCAGATTGCTATGGACTTATTGGAACAGCATACAATTATTTTATTGCGCGGTAATGCCGGTGAGATTGCCGCCTTGGTTAGTGAAAAGTTTAGTAAATTAAAAACTGATAATCCGGCAACGGGTGACGGTTTGGAAGCGCAAACGGTAGCAACTAAAGGCGTCGACAGTGAAGGCGTAGCTAATCCGGGTAAGTTAGCTGAACAATGCGCTAAGTTATTTGGCGTCACAAGCATTGCCACGGGGCCGGTTGACGGTATTTCGAACGGCAATAGGACGGTAGAATTTGAACACGGCTCATCCATGATGCCGCTCATTGTCGGCACAGGCTGCTTATTGGGCGGATTTTTAGGCGCCTTTATCGGTTCTACACAACTACAAGACGATGAAATCTTTAATTCTGCCTTATGGGGGCTCAAAGCCTATTCCATAGCCGGTGAAATGGCGGAGACAGAATGTCAACACCTATATAACAAGGTTGAACCAGGTAGTTTTCAAATTGAATTCTTGAATGCTTTATATCGGATTCAGGATTCGGACGTGGAGGCGTAAACTGATGAAAAATAGTTTTAAAGCCGAAGAGTTAAAGGTATACTTTATTTGCGGTACACAAGATTTTAAGTCCGCAAACAATCCGCTTACAGCTGCACTCACTTGTATTGAGACCGCTTTAAAGGCCGGCATTACTATGTTTCAATTCCGTGAAAAAGGTCATGGCTCTTTAACCGGTGAAGCTAAATTGGATTTTGCCAAACAGGCGCAAGCCTTATGCAAAGAATATAAGGTGCCATTTATCATGAATGACGATATGGACTTGGCAGAAGCATTAGACGTGGATGGCGTTCATATCGGTCAAGACGATGATCCGATTGAAGACGTGCGCCGTCGTTTTCCACATAAAATTATTGGTTTATCCATTCACTCACCGGAAGAATATGCGGCTTCCCGTGTTGATTTAGCTGATTATATCGGAATCGGACCTATTTACGGTACCCAATCAAAAGACGACGCAAAAGCGCCTATTGGCCTTGACGGTGTAGAAGAACTTCGCAAGGTGGCAGGAAGCTTGCCGATTGTTGCCATTGGCGGTATTACGGTCGATAACGCGGCGGATATTGTTAAAAGCGGCGCCGACGGAGTATCGGTTATATCGGCGATTACGCAAGCTGCGGATGTAACGGAAGCTGTGCGAAAATTAAAACTGTAGAATAAACATGAAAAAATTTCATTGTTTATTATATTTAAGAAATTCGATAAAAAAGGTATAATTGTCTTGTAAGGCAATTATACCTTTTTTACTTTGAAATACGTTATCTCTTGAAAGGAGATTAATTATGAAATGTAAACACGCTACTCGTGAAATTCCAACAGATCCACATGGTAAAGCTCGTTATGAACGTGCGATGCGTCACATGGAATTGGCAAAAGAACAGTGGATGTCCAGTGAAGAAATACATGCTTTATTTAAGCTCATCATGGATTTTGATCCTAAAAAAGATTTGGACAAAGTTCCTAATGATGATGCTCATAAAAAATTCCGTCAAGCCTTATCCCATGCTAACCGTGCCGTAGAAGAAGGTAAATCCGACGAAGAAGCCCATGAAATCTTCCGTCGCATTATGCATGGTGAAACAGCGGGTAAGTGCAAACATCGTAAGGAAGAGGCTTAATATATAGGCGTTTACCGGCGAAGGGAAGGCAATCAGGTTTATTTCTGTATAATTATAGAATTCGCTATGCGAGGTCTTTATAGGAGAGTGGCGATTGATGTCGCCACTTTTTTCGTTGTCAAAATACATTTTAATTTGATAAAAATAATCCTATTATTAACATGATTTTCATTAATTTTACACATTTTTTAATATGTAAAATTTGTTGATTATTAAGATGCTATGTGGCATATATCATATTAATAAGGGTTTTATTTATGTGCTACATGATGGGCTCATTTATGTCATACTGTGTAGTAAGATATGAATGAGGAGTTTGATAATATGGACGAACAAAAGAACAGTTTATTTAAGTGTATTGGCGCCAAAGTTACATATTACCGTACCCTGCGTGGCTTGACGCAACGCGAACTGGCCGAAAAAATAGGCATTAGTCCCAGCACTTTAAATAAAGTGGAACGCGGTGCCTATAATCAGAATGTATCGATTGCTATGTTACTGGACATTGCTGAAGGGCTGGACGTAGACGTAACATATTTTCTGACTATAACCGAAGCAGATAAAAAGGTATTGTTCTAACAGTACTATTTTGCGGTAACATATTGACTAAGCTAAGACCGTATTATTGCGAGTTTGCCTGTTATGGTTAAGTAATTTTGCACATTTTTGGCTTGAAATAGCTTGTAATAACTTGTTATTTCGCATAACCCGTTAACAACGTATGGAAAGTAGGTTACTTATGGCAGATGTTATTGATTTTGAAAAGGCTTCACAGCGTAAGAAGCAAAAGTTGATTACTAAGCTGGATGATATTTTAAAACATAAATAAGAAATTTTAGACAGGTCAACATTAGTGAAAGATTTGACCTGTTTTTTATTGGGCCACCCCTATGTCCGGGTACTATGTTATATTAACCATGTAACCGGATGTAGGGGTGATTTTATATGCTCAAAAGTAGCCCATGGCACTGCGACGTGAATCCTCAAAATCCGTAACAGTATTGATACACTAATTCTTTTGAGTAAGGTAACGTAGGGGGTAGAAAGTATGGAACGTATTAAGTATTTATTTTTCCTAAATGACAATAAGCCATTAAAAGAGCGGTTTATTGACCGGTCCGAGTCTAAAATATTTATGTTTCTGTCGTTTTTCTTTGTATTGTTGCTACCGATAGCTGCTATATTCCATAAAGTAGTTGGCGTAGGGATGCCCCTGTTTGACGCTTTTATTGTTGTCATCGGAGCGTGGGTTTTGAACACGGTTTGGATGCTGGTTAGTAATCGTGGGGAAACTCAAAAAGCTCGATTTTTCGTAAATATTTTATTTTGTTTGGGCAGTATACCGATTTTAGGTTCCTTTTTATATACGCCGCCTTACTATTCACTGCCGATCTTAATAGTTGCGCTCTTATGGCTTGGCATTTTAACAGTAATAAGAGACTCCATGCAGACATATTGGGATACACTTATCAAAATGCGTTGGTTCTTTTTAGGACTGATGATTTTATGCTATGGTACGGTAATTTATTATGAAACCGGTTACCGTGACTTGCCACCGACCATAGTTAAGCCGATTATTTATGCACTGGAGTTCTATGTTGTAAGTTGTTTTACAATGCTGCAATTAGTGTATCTGAAAAAGGACATTGCCGGTTTTTATGACGAAAAGAAGATTACGGAATGTTACAATTGCGGCAACGTATCCGATATCTGGGATCAACCGGGCGGTAAGTTCTATGTGTTAAAATCCGTTGTCGGTATTGTTATCAACTTTATGATGCTATTAATCGTTTGCATCAAGATTGGGCTCTATATATTGATACATTATATTTGGTAAATAATTTCTTAACACTAATGTTGAGATAGGGCAAGAAAGAGTAAGTTAATTCCCTTAGCTTAGTCAGTAGTTGCTTTACTTGACGCTTATATGTTAATGCGTTAAGATATATATAAGACGAGCCGTCATAGTGTGTAGCAACGCTAGGCTCATCTCCAGTAAAACTAGTAAAATGAGAAATGGCCTAGTCGTTACTTTTAGCGATTTAGGTCATTTTTCATTTAAGAATCAAGACCACTAGAGTAGCAAAAGCTATCATCAGGGATAACGCTTCGAATACACTCATGATCTCACCTCCTTAAAGGAGATGACCTAGTCACACTACAACGGCTCTTGATTATTAGTATACTCCTTTGTTGTTCATAATTAAAGATTATTTCGAAAATATGTTCTTGAGGAAAGTTGAAAGAATATGGAAAATAAAAACCGGCAATGTTCTTACACTGCCGGTTCTACTATAAAAGTATATTATTCTTTGAATAAGTCTTTATAACTTCAATAAAGTTACTTTACGACCAAAACACATCCCCGTCAAACATCTTTTCACCAATCCTCAGTGAATCGGTATATTGCCACATGTGAGCCGATGGTAGATCGCAGCTGCTATTATACTGGGCGCACCATTTAGGGCACATGAGCTGGGTACCGTCGATGTGATGGGTCCACCAATCAAAATTGGCGTACACCCCGGCATAGGCGTAGCCGGCTTGCCAGGCTGTATTGATGAAGGCACTGCAACGATTGGTGATTTGTTGTGTGTCCCAGTAGGGGGCTTCTTCCGCATCATACCAAAGGCCCATAGTCAGTCTTGCCGGGACGAGACCGCAGTCATTTAAGATATGGGTAGCAAAAGCAGCTTCTTCGATGGCATCATTGCAGTTTTGCGCATAGGAATAATAGTATACGCCAATGCTTATGCCCGCATTCAAGGCACCGTTTACATTGTGATAAAATTGACTATCCAAATGCCCGCGACCATAGCCAAGGCGTATGATGGCAAATTCGATGCCTGCATCACGTACCTCTTGCCAATTTACAATGCCATTATGTTCGCTTACATCAACTCCGTAGTGTTTATTTAACTGATTCATTTTCATAGTATCTTTTGCAACTCCTCACTGACGTACTTATAACTATTATTGTTATTTCTTGTTATTCATTGCTATTCATGGGTATTTATTGCTATTCATAGTTATTGATTCAGTTCATCGTTAAAAAATACGGTCAATGCAGCTAACGCTCGATGTTTATGTTGCTGCATGGCCTGGCGGCTGATGCCGTGTTGTTTGGCCAGTTGAGCCAGGGGAATGTTCTCAATATAATAAGCATAGAGTAGTTTTTGTTGCTGTGGCATGAGTCGCTTGAAGGCTCGTGCTACGGCTTTTTTATTTGCATTAGCTAAAGCCGTTGTTTCGGCACTGTCGGAAGGAGCTAAGATATCCTCAAACGTCATGGTTTTATTGTCACCGTCAGTAGCCTGATCCATAATAAATGTTTCCCGCTGCCATTGTTTTCTAAGTTTTCTAAACGCATTGTATTGACCGTATTTAATCCGACTTTTGACAAAACCGGAGAAGGGGACGTCGCCGTTAATGTCGTATTCTTTGACAGCCCTAATGAACACTTCCCACAGTAAGCTTTCTATATCATTGGCTTCGCATTGCACGGCGCTTACATGAGCGTACTTGTGAATAAGACCCTCGTATTTGTGACATAATGCTTTGAGAGCGGCCTCATTATTTTGCTGCGCTGCGTTAATAGTTGCCATTAATTGATTATCGCTCCATGCTACATTAGGAGTCATAGTAAAAACCTCTTTTCCTTATACGTTTAAATTAAAGAATTCCTCGAGGATGTTTCATTTTTAAGTTTTTCAGCCTGCTGTTACAAACTGATTTGTTATACTGTTACGAACTGATTTGTTTTACTGTTACGAACTGAGTTATTCGCCGGTAACAAACAGAGTCGTTCTGATATTACAGATTAATTTGTTGAAACGTGTATTGCAATCACTAGTCTTAGTATAGTAAAGCGGCGGTTTTCAGGCAAATCCGGAGAAAACTCGAAAAAGTTTACCACTTATGAATCTTGATTTATTGCGTGCCAAGGTATAGAGTAGAGCATGTCGGTAATATGTCTGATTTTTTCATGATTGCAGTTTCATAATGACTAATAAATGATGATATTAGTACGCTATTTTTTGGGAAATATATCGGATATGGAGAGCCGGTAGTTGGGGGTAAGCAAATCCATTGGAACAGCTTAGTAACGCATGTATTAAGTGTAGCGAATTTCAAATGGGTACGATGATTCGGAAGAAGGCGGCTAAGTATTTTAACAAAAACGAGGTCAGTTGACAGGTTCTAGTCTTGTTTATGACTAAGAGTATGCATTATTGCGTTGGTAAGAATCTTCTGAATTTAAATTAATTGACCGCGGGGATTTATCGTTATAGGGGAGTGTTGTATATATGGCGGAAAATGACACGTATACTTCGATTGAGCGAACGTATTGTATTGATGCCGGTAAAGATTTTATAATTCCACAGTATCTTAATTTCTTCCTGTGTATTTTGGAGGAGCGGCTGCAGGAGTCGTTGCTCGATACTGCGCCTATAGAGTCTGTAATGAAGCCTTTTAATGAAGGATACATGCTCTTAGTGGAGTATTTGAAATTAAATATTTTTTCCAGGCGGCATGCGGATAGAATCGTGGATATGTTCAACGATGGTTATATGAAAGCCATGGATCCTGAATTGCTTTGGGAGCGAGAAGAATACGCAGCTTATGTCGAGGATGCCCATATCATTATTTCTAAAATATGTCACTTAGTGCATTATGAGCAGCGTTATACCTGTCTTACTCATAATCGGTACTCCATGTTAGCCCCATTTTCACTGCATGATTTAATCGATGCTACCAGGCTAAGCAATAAAGAAATGACTTGTAAATCTAAAGAGAGACGGGAGTTTACGTATGGTCGCATTTATCTCAAGGGATGCCGGCGTATCATACGCGATATCAATGTAGCTTTAGTTAATTTTGGTTATAAAGAATTGCCCTCGCCGTTCCAAATTTTATTATGCCGAACTATGGATTTGTATGACATAGTAGAGCGTTTGAAGAACATGGTAAGCTACATTGAAGTTTCGAAAAAGATTCCACGGCCTTATATACGCCGTGAAATAGAATCGGTCCATCAGTCTTTTCATGCCTTTGAAGCCGCCTTTTTGAATGCGTTTTCACAACAAGCGACCAAGAACGATGTACCGGCGGGTACTAATAATCAGTCACATCAAGGCGGACCGAAGTTTCTTAATTCACAGCCTCATAAAGAAAAAGTGGCACGCGTTTTGAAAAGTTTAGCCGTCAATTTAGCTTCGCTCCGTTGGGGCCTATATTTTCTCACACTTAGTTACGGCAGCGGTTATATTAACCAATTTGGCGAACTGGCAATCAAAAAAGGAAATGTGAAAAATAGAGCCGCCGGTAGAAGACAAAAACGGATAGTGCAAACCTCTTGCACTATCAGCTAAATGATAGTATAATCAACTATAGAAAAGATGCTCGATTTGATACTAATTAGATTCGGAAGAGTCATCTTAAATAATTATATATAGATAGTCTTTGAGGCAAGGTGCGGAATGTAAGCATTCCAATTCCTGACCGGCGGTCATAGTCCGCAAACTCTGAAATGGGTTGACTCGGTGCGATTCCGAGACCGACAGTATAGTCTGGATGGGAAAAGACACGCTATACGTTTGCGTTTTAATTAAGCTGTTAGGATTCAAGGCGTTTGCCTTTTGATTTGCTGTGAATCAATTAGAGGTAATTGAAGGCTTTCAGCAATTGTAAACAATAAACGATATATAACGTAAATAACTCAGGGACTATAGATACTATAGTTCCTTTTTTGTTAGGAGTTGAGTTCATAATATGAGAGATGAACAATATACGGGGAAGCCGCAGACAGCTGAATATGAACAAGATAAGCAGTATATGTTGCGGGCATTAACGTTGGCCAAGCGGGCGACCGGATTTACCCATCCCAATCCAATGGTGGGTGCCGTTGTTGTGAAAAACGGTGAAATCATCGGCGAAGGGTATCATCAAAAAGCCGGCGAGGCTCATGCCGAGGTACATGCTCTAAAGGCAGCCGGTGAAAATGCCAAAGGGGCGACACTTTATGTAACGCTCGAACCTTGTGCGCATTACGGCAAAACACCGCCTTGTGCGAAACGAGTTATCGAAGCGGGCATTAAACGTGTTGTAGTTGGTTTAATCGATCCGAATCCGTTGGTTGCCGGTAAAGGTATTCAGATGATTCGCGAGGCGGGGATTGAAGTGACTACCGGCATTTTGGAAAAGGAATGTGCCAAACTGGTGGAAGGTTTTCTGACGTTTATAAAAACGGGCAAGCCCTTTGTTACCTTGAAGTCGGCTATGTCGCTGGACGGTAAGATTGCCACGCGGACCGGTCATTCGCAGTGGATTACGAATGAAACGGCACGCAGGGACGGGCATAAACTTCGAGCCCTTCATGATGCGATTTTAACCGGTATCGGCACGGTATTGAGCGATAATCCGAGTCTTAATTGCCGTTGGCAACCGGAGGATGTCAATGAGTATGCGGTGCATCAGCCGGACGTAATTGTTCTCGATAGTATGGGCCGTACACCAACGGATGCCAATATATTTAAGCAGGATCATCGCAAAGTATATATCTTTGTAAGTTCTGCGTGTGAAACTTCACGTATAAAAGTTCTTGAAGATGTGGGGGCGCAAGTGATTATCTTGGATGATAGGACTAATGTGACTAATACGACCGATACGACTAATACGACTAATACGACTGTCGCGACTGACACAGGCGATGCTACAGCGATAAAACAATCCGGAGCGACGAAAGGGCAACTGCCGATTGAACAGATTTTAACAAAAATGGCTGAACTTGGTTTTACTTCGGTCCTTGTAGAAGGGGGCAGTCAGGTTATTGCCTCATTTGTGGAAGCACGAGCTTTTGACAAAATCGTAACTTATATCGGTAACACCATAATCGGCGGTCAAGCCGCTTTAGGTGCCATCAGCGGTACCGGCATTGATCAGTTGGCCGACGGTGTTGATTTAGTCTTTGAATCGGTTGAAATTTTAGCTAATAATATACGAATAGAAACCTATTTAGCAGGAAGGAGCGGTGCCTATGTTCACGGGAATCATTGAAGAAGTGGGTCATGTGGTCAGCGCTCAACGGAATGCGCAGGCCATGCGGCTCACCATTGCGGGTGACGTGATTTTTTCAGATATGAAAATCGGGGATTCCATTGCGGTTAACGGTGTTTGCCTTACCGTAACATCTTTTGCGGGCAAACAGTTCGTGGCTGATGTCATGCCTGAATCGGTGAATATGACGACGTTTTCTAAATTTACATCCGGCCAGCCGGTTAATTTGGAACGAGCTATGGCGTCAAACGGGCGCTTCGGTGGTCATATGGTAGCCGGTCACGTAGACGGGCAAGGACGAATTCGTCAAATCCGCAAGTTGGATAATTCGGTAGTGTTCACCATTGAAACAACGCCGGATGTACTTGATTACATCATTTACAAAGGCTCTATCGCCGTTGACGGAGCGAGTCTTACTGTTTCTAAACGAGAGCGCACGTATTTTGAAATTTCTATCATTCCTCACACCATCGCCAATACTGTATTGGCTAATGCCAAGGTTGGTACGGTGGTGAATTTAGAAACCGATATAGCCGGTCGCTATATCCGTCATTTTATGACGCTCGACAAAGAACCTAGTTCGGGTTCCGAAGCAGGCAATGCTTCGAGGGCAACCGGTGAGGCCAAGCAGGAGTCAAAGAGTTTTTCAAAAGACTGGCTCATGAGCAAAGGTTTTATCTGATAAGTAGCAATACATAATTAACAAGCAATAACAAACTCATAACAGTTTATTTTTATAGATTTACAATTCATGTTTTAAGGAGATGCTAGTATGGCAAAAACATTGAACACCATTGAAGAAGTATTAGAAGATATTAAGGTTGGCAAACCGGTTATTATCGTGGATGACGAGAAGCGTGAAAACGAAGGCGATCTCATGGTTGCCGCTGAATTTGCCACTATGGAGAATATCAATTTCATGGTGAAAGAAGCGCGTGGTATCGTTTGTACGCCTATGAAAAAAGAGGATTTGGACGCCCTTCAAATCGGTCAAATGGTGACGAAAAATACAGATAATCACGAAACGGCTTTTACCGTAAGTGTTGACCATGTGGATACAACTACCGGTGTGTCGCCATACGAACGTGCGTTGACGATTCGTGCCTTGGTTGACGGCAAAGCTCGTCCGGAAGATTTCCGTCGCCCGGGCCATGTATTCCCATTGCAGTATAAAGAAGGGGGCGTGTTGGTTCGTCAGGGTCATACGGAAGCATCTATCGATTTATGCCGTTTGGCAGGCCTTAAGGAAGCATCCGTAATCTGCGAAATTACCAAAGATGACGGCAATATGGCTCGTCTCGATGATTTGTTGGCTTTTGCCGAAAAACATGATTTAAAAATTGCGTCCGTAGCCGAACTTATCGAATACCGTAAATTGCACGAACCAATCATTACCTTGGCAGCTGAATCTAATTTGCCGACTGAATTCGGCGATTTCAAGATTTTCGTTTTCAAAAACTACTTGGATCACAAAGAACATTTAGCTATCGTTAAAGGCGATGTGAAAGACCTTGAAAATGTACTCGTTCGTGTTCACTCCGAATGTCTCACCGGTGATGTGTTCGGCTCCAAACGTTGCGATTGCGGCGAACAGCTTCACAATGCCTTACGCACCATTGAAAAAGAAGGTAAGGGCGTTGTTGTGTACATGCGCCAGGAAGGTCGCGGTATCGGCTTAACCAATAAGATTAAAGCCTACGCCTTGCAGGAAAAAGGCCTCGATACGGTGGAAGCGAATGTGGAATTAGGTTTCCCGCCTGATATGCGTGAATACTCGTTGGCAGCGCAAATTATTCGTTTCTTGGGCATTAAGAGTGTAAATCTTATCACCAATAATCCAATTAAGAAAAACAGCTTGGAACACTGGGGTATCAAAGTAAATAAACGGGTTCCGGTGATTGTAAAAGCTAATAACATCAATGCCGGTTATTTACAGACAAAAAAAGAAAAAATGGGTCATTTACTATAATAAGATGAGCCAATTATTATATTTTAGAAGAAGTTGAAGCTTTAATTTTTAGAAAATCCCTTAGACTATTAGGAGGCTATTATGATGGTTACAGAAGGTAAATTATTAGGCACAGGTAAACGCTTTGCTATTATCGGTTCTCGTTTTAATGAATTCATTACATCTAAATTAATCGGCGGTGCTATGGATGCATTGTTACGTCATGATGTAGCGGAAGAAAATATTAACACAATTTGGGTACCGGGCTCGTTTGAAATTCCAATCGTTGCCAAAAAAGCAGCTCTCAGTGGCAAATACGATGCCATTATCTGTGTCGGTGCTGTAATTCGCGGATCCACGACTCATTATGATTATGTATGCAGCGAAGTGTCCAAAGGTATCGCTCATATCAGCCTTGAAACAGGCGTTCCTGTTATGTTCGGCGTTCTTACGACTGAAAATATCGAACAGGCTATTGAACGTGCAGGCACTAAAGCAGGCAACAAAGGTTTCGATTGTGCTATGGGCGCTATTGAAATGGTTAACTTGTTGGAACAAATCTAAGAGTTTTATAGTAAGTGAGTATCAGTGCCAATTATTGGAAGTATAATTGGCACTGTTTACTTATTGACGTTTAATATTTGAGTTTAATATTTGAGTTTAATATTCTAGTTTAGTTTTTAAATCGAATTTTAAAGTGAATGCTAGAATTAAATTTTATGTTGAATTTTATATTTAATTTTAAGTTGAATTTTTAAGTTATACGTATATTTTTAAGTTATACGTATCAGAAAGGAAAATAGATATGGATTTTATTCGTCGTTATACGACTAAAGAAGGTGTACGTATGGCCTTTGCCGTAACGACTGACACTGTAGAAGAAGCAAGAGTGCGTCACGATTTGAGCCCTGTAGCTACGGCGGCTCTCGGCCGTACCATGACAGGGGCCCTTTTAATGGCAGGGGATTTTAAAAACGAAGAAAATGTAAGCTTACGCTTGAACGGTAAAGGCCCGTTAGGCGTTGTTCATGTGGACGCTTTCAGCGACAACACAGTGCGCGGTTATGTGGATAACCCGCATGTGGAAGTGCCTTTAAAATATGCAGGCAAACTCGATGTAGGCGCTGCTGTCGGTCATGACGGTGAAGTACAGGTAACTCGTTTTACCAAACTTCGTCAAGATTACACGTCCCAAAGCCCTATGCAGACCGGTGAAGTGGCTGAAGATTTGGCCTATTATTTATATACATCGGAACAGATTCCGGCCACTATCAGCTTGGGGGTTCTGGTAAATACGGACAGAACGACTAAGGCTGCGGGCGGTTTTCTCGTACAGGCTTTGCCGGATGCAACTGATGAAGCATTGGCACAAGTAGAAGCTAATATTAATGAATTGGGACCAATTTCTCATTATTTAGAAGCCCATCCTAATGGCGAAGGGTTAGTGGAAAAAGTATTGGCCGGTTTGACGTGTGAACAGGTATATGAAGGAGATGTCGCCTTTAAATGTACTTGCAGCCGTGAACGGTTTGAACAAATTTTGGCTACCTTACAACCTGCCGACAAGGAAGAGCTTCTAGAAGATGAAACGACTGAGCTTGTTTGTCATTATTGCAATGAAAAATATCAGTTCAGCCGTGATGAATTGAAACAGATTTTTGCGGAAGCGTCCCGTAACGATGGGGCAGCTCATTAATCAGATTTTTTGATAAACATGTTTTGACCTTCAAAAACAAATGATTAACGCAATCAGTTAGATTGTGGTACAATAGAATAGACGAGCCTTAGGGCAGTAACTAAGGTATGGAATCTCCGGGGCTCAGGCTCCGGAGGTTTATTTTTTTAGTAAAAAGCTAATTGTAAAGAAAGATAAGACGAGGTGACTATAATGGGTGTAATCGCAGTTATTGGCGGTACCGGTGTGTACGATCCATCTATGTTTGAAAATATTGAAGAAAAGACTATGCAAACGCCATATGGTGAAATTGCTTATACCAGCGGCAGCTATAAGGGTAAACAGCTTATATTCCTGGCCCGTCACGGTAAAGGTCATTCCATTCCGCCTCATTTGATTAACTATCGCGCCAATATTTGGGGCCTCAAAAAATTGGGCGTAACCATGATTGTATCCACTACGGCGGTAGGTTCTTTAAATACGGATTTTGCTCCGGGCCATTTCGTTTTGGTTGATCAATTTCTTGATTTTACAAAATCTCGTGTATCTACTTTCTTTGACGGCAACGGTAAAAAAGTTGTTCATCTAGGCGTTGGTAATCCTTATTCACCGGCTCTTCGCAAGGTGATTATGGAAGCAGCGTCGGAACTCAATATCGACGCTCATAACGGTGGTACTTATGTATGCACGGAAGGTCCTCGTTTTGAAACGCCGGCTGAAATTAAGATGTTCAAAATGCTGGGCGCCGATACGGTGGGCATGACGAATGTTCCGGAAGTGGTATTAGCGGGCGAAGCGGAAATTGCTTATGCTACGATTTCTATGGTAACCAACTTTGCCGCCGGTATTTCGCCGACTGAACTAACGCATCAGGAAGTACTCGATATCATGGCGGAAATGTCCGATAAATTTAAAGCCTTGATTTTGCGCACGATTGAAAAACTTAATCCGGATCAGGATTTACCATGTCATCATCGTTTGGCCGAATACGGCGGTTTTAAAGCGGCCTTAGGTAAAGAGGGCGAATTACTATGAGTTTAGAAGAAGCAGTTCATACATTGGATACCTTAAAAAGTGAATCTATGAAGAGCATTACTTGGAATGGTAATTCTTTGATTTTATTAGACCAAACGAAATTACCGAACCGGGAAGAATATATCGATTGTACCGACTGGCGTCAGGTGGCAGAAGCCATTAAAAAATTACGTGTCCGCGGGGCACCGGCCATCGGGGTGGCCGCCGGTTACGGTCTTATTTTGGCTGCCCGTGAGGCCATTGAATCGGCACCTGATGAAGTAACGCAGCGAGCTAATTTCTTGACGTTTGCCAATACGTTAAAAGAGACACGCCCTACCGCCATTAATTTGGCTTGGGCCATTGACCGTATTGTAACAAATATCGTATTCCCTTGCGACACCATGATTAACGCGTTGCCGTTAATCGAAGCGGAAGCAAAAGCTATTGATTTGGAAGACCAAGGTTTAAACGCGGCTATGGCTAAAGCGGGGGCCACTCTTTTCGAAGGAAAAAAAGGCATACGCATTTTAACGCATTGTAATGCCGGTGCTTTGGCGACAGCCGGTTTGGGTACCGCTCTTGGCGTGGTTCGTGAACTTCATGCTAACGGTCAATTAGAACGGGTATACGCGGATGAAACGAGACCACTTTTGCAGGGCGCTCGCTTAACGGCTTTTGAGCTTCACCATGACGGTATTCCTGTTACTTTGTTAACCGATAACATGGCTGCTTATGCTATGCAACAGGGGCTTATTGATGCTGTTATCGTCGGTGCCGACCGCATCACTACGGAAGGGGATGTGGCCAATAAAATCGGTACTTACGGCGTAGCCTTGGCGGCGAAAGCCCATAATATTCCGTTTTATGTAGCCGCACCGTACAGCACTTTTGATTTTACCTTGGCTAAAGGCAGTGACATCCCAATCGAAATGCGCAGTGCTGATGAAGTTAAATGCTTTGCCGGTATCCCGACCGCACCGGACGGAATCGACGTTTTGAACCCTGCTTTTGACGTAACACCGCATGAACTTGTAAGTGCTATTATTACCGAAGAAGGCGTTTTAAAAGCACCTTACAATAAAGCGATTGAAGATTTACAAAAGAAGCTTGTACGCTAACGCGTTCTATATTAATCAATTGATGGATTTCAAATAATATAGTTGAGTCTAAAACAGGCCTACCTATGTTTACATACTCATTACTACAAAATCTACTTATATCGGTTTTACTATAGATGTTTTTCAAGAAAGAAGAGGTTATCATGGAATCATTAATCAGAGACATTAAATTGGCACCGGAAGGACGCAAGAAGATTGAATGGGTGTCCAATTTTATGCCTGCCCTTAACAGCTTGCGCGAAGAATTCAAAGCCAGTCATAAATTTGAAGGCAAAACCGTCGTAGTAAGCGTTCATTTGGAAGCTAAAACGGCGTACTTGTCTACTATTTTAAAAGAAGCGGGCGCTGATGTTATCGTAACCGGTTCCAATCCATTGTCCACTCAAGATGATGTAGCGGCAGCCCTCGTTGATATGGGTCTCACCGTATATGCTTGGCATGACTGCACCGAAGAAGAATACTTCATGTTCTTAAATAAAGCCTTGGACCATAAACCGCATATTATCATCGATGACGGTGGGGATTTGGTAAACTTGTTGCACACCACCCGTACGGACGCTAAAGAACGTCTAATCGGCGGTTCCGAAGAAACAACGACGGGCGTGCATCGTCTCCATGCGTTGGCTAACGAAAATAAATTGACTTTCCCAATGATTGCTGTTAACGATTCTTATTGTAAATACCTCTTCGACAATCGTTACGGCACGGGCCAATCCGTATGGGACGGCATCATGCGTACCACTAACTTGACCGTTACCGGTAAAAATGTAGTCGTAGCCGGCTATGGCTGGTGCGGTAAAGGCGTGGCTATGCGTGCTAAAGGACTTGGCGCTCATGTTATCGTTACCGAAGTGGATCCGATTAAAGCCATCGAAGCCGTATTTGACGGTTTTAAAGTAATGCCTATGATTGAAGCAGCCCCAATCGGCGATATTTTCATCACCGTAACCGGCTGTAAAGACGTAATCCGCAAACAACACTTTGAAGTGATGAAAGATAAAGCCATTATGTGTAATGCCGGTCATTTCGACTGCGAAGTAAACGGTGTGGAACTTGCCGAAGTGGCTGTGTCTCATAAAAATGTTCGTAAAAATATCGAAGGTTATAGCTTAGCTGATGGTCGTACGCTTTATTTATTAGCCGGTGGGCGTCTTGTTAACCTCGCCGCCGGAGATGGTCATCCTGCGGAAATCATGGACTTGTCCTTTGCTATGCAGGCATTGGCTGCGGAATACTTGCTTGACCATGGTAAAGATATGGAAGCAACGGTTCATATTTTGCCGCATGAACTGGATGTTCGTATTGCTAAAGTTAAATTGCAGAACATGGGCTACGATTTAGATGCCTTGACTCAAGAACAATACGATTATTTGCATAAAGTTCAATAAGAGACGGCGCTCTGGGGTTATAGGCACAAACGATTGTGTCGTGTAATACGAATAGAGTACGTTGGTAGCGGTTCAACTAAAGGAGATATAAATGGCTGATATTGTAATTCGCAATATTGATTGCATTACCGGGGAAAGTGCCGAATCCGGCAAAGACATGTTGCGTAACGTAACTTTGATTATTAAAGATGGGTATATCGATAAAATTTTGACCGAAGAAGAAAGTCAGACGCCATTCGGTCAAGAATTAATTACTAAAGAATGCGGCAATGCGGCGTTCATTTTAGACGGTCACGGTCGTGTAGCCGCACCGGGGCTTGTCAATACTCATACCCACATCGCTATGGGCTTATTCCGTAACTATGCGGATGATTTGGAACTCATGGATTGGCTGGAAAAGGCCATTTGGCCGGCCGAAGCTAAGTTAACCAATGAATTGGTAGAAGTTGGTACACGCTTAGGTATCGCTGAAATGTTCCGTTCCGGCACCACTTGTTTCAGCGATATGTATTTCTTCATGAACGATACGGCCAAGGTGGTAAAAGAAACCGGCATTCGTGCCGTTTTATCACGCGGTATGGCCGGGGTAGCACCTACAGCCGAACAAGCCTTGGTGGATAGCCGTCATTTATTCAATGATTGGCACGGTTTTGACAATGACCGTATCAAAGTAATGCTTGGGCCACATGCGCCATATACTTGTCCCGATGAATATATGAAAAAAGTCATGGACCTCAGCCATGACTTGGGGGCGCAAATTCACATCCACTTATGTGAAACTAAAGGGGAAGTGGAGAATGTAATTAAAGCGACCGGCAAAACTCCGATTGCTCACTTCAATGATTTAGGCGTCTTTGATACGGGCTGTGTGGCGGCTCACGGCGTTCATTTAACGGATGAAGACCTTGATATCATGAAAGCCAAAAACGTGCGTGTCGCTCACAATCCGCAGTCCAATCTTAAATTAGCCAGCGGCATTGCCGATGTGCCGGCTATGCTCGCAAAAGGTATTACCGTAGGTCTCGGTACCGACGGTTCCGCCAGCAACAATAATGCCGATATGCTTGAAGAAGTGCGCTTAGCGGCAACCCTCCATAAAGCAACTCACTTTGATCCAAAAGCCATTCCGGCCCATCAAGCCTTACAATTAGGCACCGTTGAAGGGGCCAAAGTACTTGATTATAACGATTTGGGGCTCATTAAAGAAGGCTATCGCGCTGATCTTTGTTTATACGATGTAACGGGCATGCATTGGTTACCACGTTACAATGATGTAGCCTCTTTGGTTTATGCGGCTAATTCGTCTGATGTTCAGACAACGATTGTAGCGGGCAAAGTAGTCATGAAAGACCGCGAATTACTTACCATCGATGAAGAAAAATTACGTCATGATGTGATGAGTAATACGGAGATATTTAAACAATAATATTGTATAATTTACATATAAAAACGGTTTCTCAGCCAACCAAAATGAGAGCTAAAAATGAAGGGGCTGTAACGAAATACACCCCTAAAAACAAGAATGCGGTTTGAAGATACGAAAGTGTCTTCAAGCCGCATTCTTGCTATATTTGTATAAGAAAAAAGGCCCCGAAGGGCCTTCTTTGTTGGTATAATTAATTTATGAACAGAAACCATATCCAACAAGGCAATTATACTAAACTTTCTGGCTTTCGCC
>ENA-OQJU01000257-OQJU01000257.1-human-gut-metagenome-genome-assembly--contig:-NODE-257-length-37626-cov-16.778050_pt1 | contig 37626 bp, 6 predicted proteins | sample MGYA00242608_ERZ504774 | MGnify/ENA primary metagenome ERZ504774 (study PRJEB26092, sample SAMD00036349) | human gut metagenome | host: Homo sapiens | study: EMG produced TPA metagenomics assembly of...
TTCCCATGCCGAACACAGCAGTTAAGGCCGCAAACGCCGAAAGTACTTGGGGGGAGGCCCCCTGGGAGGATAGGAAGTCGCTGATTAATAAAGAGAGAAGCACTTCGATAATGGAGTGCTTCTTTTTTCTATATAACATCTAAGCAAGAGGGTCCTTCTCTAGAGAGGGGCCCTTTTTCTGATTGGTAGGAACTAAATAAATATTTGAAATACATATAAAACACATGAATCGTTGACAAAAATAGTAATAATCTATAGAATGAAAATCGAACAGATGTATGATGCTGATAATTTATAAATTATCAGCATTACATCTAACAATTGGAAAAGTAAAGAAGGTGGTAATCAATAACGGCAGCTGGAGCTGTGGAAAAGATAACTTCTAAATTTTATCATACATTTTCTTTTTATATTTTTGGATTAAAGAATACAGGAGGAAAAGCATGAATCAGATTTATAAAGTTATTTGGAGCAAAGTGAAGCATTGCTGTATCGTCGTATCTGAATTGGCAAAAAGAGACGGAAAAGTTATATCGACGCGGTCACGGAGAGGGAAACAACTGGCGGCATCTCTTGCAGTAATGGCCCTTTGTGCCGGCATAGTGCCTGGTGTCATGGCAGCAGATGATGGCTCGGATACAGGCTGGAAGCTGGGCGTTGATAGAAGTGTATATTCAACAACTACTGAAAATGAAGCAACCGCGACAGGAAAGACGGCATTGATTACTGACGGTACGACCGTTAATTTATTGGCCGGTAGGGGCATTAAGTTGACCCAATACGGAACATCTATAGACATTGGCCTTAAGTTTATCGATATGAATCCGGGTGGCTTCCCGTATAATGATGCTAAGGCAACTGGGGCAGCTTCTCTGGCCATCGGTCAGAATAGTGTGGCAGATAAACAACAGGGAACGGCTGTTGGTTGGAAATCCCATGCTGGGGAGAATGCCTTTGCAGGCGGCAGCGAATCTGATGCCGGTTTCAGTTCTGTCGCCATTGGCTATAATGCTAAAGCTACTTTAGATGGCTCGGTTGCTATCGGTACCGGTGTGCGAATTGATCCAAATAAGCCGGCTGGTGGGTATAAAAAGGTAGATAGTACTTTCTCCGTTGCCATTGGCGATAAAGCTTATGTAGGTGAGGACTCTACCGGTTCTAACGTTATTGGGCACTTAGCAGAAGTGGATACGTCGGAATATGCTGTGGTACTTGGGACTTCTGCAAAAGTAAACAAAATAGCAAATGGAATCGCTATTGGCTATAAAGCTAGTGTAACCACCGGCAGTACAGATGGTGGGGTCGCTATAGGCTCATATTCCGTAGCAAAAACAAGAGCTGGTCTTGCCGGCTATGATCCAGAGAAAAAGGATAGAAGCTCGGATAAATATGGTTTTTGGAAGTCCGGTCTTGGTGCCGTATCTGTTGGGGATCGTGGCAAGACTCGTCAGATTACACAAGTAGCAGCCGGGTCATATGATATGGACGCCGTTAACGTGGCACAGCTTAAATCATTAGGCAATAAGCTGACTGCTGATATACAGGCAGCAGCGTTGGCGGCCGGTGATAATATTGTTATAGATAAGGATACTACTACCGGTACGAATAAAGTACGTTTGGCAGATACGATTACATTAGGCAGTGATACAAATGCGGCTAATCAAGTAACCGTTGATGGCACAAAAGGCTTGGTAACTATTGGTGGTGCTGACGGCATCATAATGGGAAATCAGGAGGTTGCTCTCAAAAATGACGACGGTACCGATAAAGTTGATGCTGATGGCAATGTAGTTAAACAAAGCGGTAAATACATTACAGGTCTTAGTAATACGACTTGGGATGCCGACAATATCGTCGCAGATCGTGCCGCTACAGAAGGTCAGTTACAAGATATTATCGGTACTGAAATCGGTAAGATCAATGACAGTATAAAAAATACGAAACAGACCTTTGTCGGTGACAGTGGAACGAAGGTTGAAATCGGGACAACGGATACCTTAAGTCTTACCGGTGGTGCTGATACGGGCTCGTTGACGGACAAAAATATCGGCATTGTAAACAATGGTAAAGGCTTTAAAGTTCAATTATCGTCTAAACTTAACGGACTGGAAAGTGTCGACACGAAGACTTTAACGGCCAGCGACAGCATTACCGTTGGTTCCGGCGATACGACTACGGTCATTAGCGGCAATACGGTTGCGACCGGTTCTGTTACGACGGGCAATACGACGATCAGTAGCGACGGCCTGACGATTGCCGACGGTCCGTCTGTAACGAAAGATGGTATCGATGCTGGCGGTAAAGCTATTCACAACATCGGAGAAGCTACGGCAGCCACGGATGCTATCAATAAGGGAACCTTTGATACGGCGATTACCAATATCGGTTCCGGCATGAACCAACTCGGCAATCAGATCAACAAACTCGATAACCGCGTCGATCGCGTCGGTGCCGGTGCTGCAGCTTTGGCGGCTCTCCATCCGTTGGATTTTGATCCGACGTCTCGTTGGGAATTCTCGGCCGGTATCGGTAATTACCGCGGAGCTAATGCCGTTGCCGTCGGAGCTTTCTATCGCCCGAACTACAATACGATGGTCAGCATCGGCTCGTCCTACGGCGGTGGTGAAAACATGGTGAACGCCGGTGTAACCTTCCGGATTGGTGAAGGTGCAACTCAGACCTATACGTCGAAAGATGCCATGGCTCAGGAAATCACCAGCTTGAAATCCACCGTAGATCAGCAGAACAGCAAACTGTCTGAGCAGAACAATAAGATCGAAGCTCAGAACAGCAAGATTGAAGAACAGAGCCAGCAATTGGCTGAACAAAATAAGAAGATTGAACAACTGATGCAGGCTATTGCAGATTTGAAGAAATAAGCCTCTGATAGTTCTTACCATAAGATCGGGGTCCTCTCCTTTGAGAAGGCCCTGATTTTTATTTTCTTGAAACTTTATATATTCCCGAAAAACATATTGAAATCGTAATAAAAGGTAAGATTCTTAATTAATATGGATATAATAAGTGAAATTTATTGACAACTATATAAATACTATATAGAATAAATAACAAATAATAACAATTTATTAAATTTTTATATTTTATTTCATTGTTCGTTTCTTTTTATATTTTTTTTTCAACTAAAGAATACAGGAGGAAAAGACATGAATAGAATTTATAAAGTTATTTGGAGCAAAGTGCGGCATTGTTATGTTGTCGTATCTGAATTAGTAGGAACAGATCGGAAATCAGTAACGACTCGGTCGCGGATAAGTAAAACGATGGTAGTGTCTCTTACCGTGATGGCCCTTTGTGCCGGAATGACGTCAGGCGTCATGGCTGCCGATACGGCTACCGGGACGGGATCCGGTGTGGCATATGGTAAGGGCTCAAAGGCGCCTAATGCTGCCAGTGTTGCCGTTGGGAATAGTGCTAATGCATCGGGTGACTTTAGTATAGCTCTTGGTTTGCAGGCAGAGTCATCAGGTTATTTATCAATAGCACAGGGTTATGCGGCTCAAGCTAGTGGTTTACAATCGGTGGCTATAGGGTTACAGAGTCAAGCTACTAACGAAGCATCTGTTGCTCTTGGGCGATCGGTACAGGCTACGGGGCTTGCGTCGATTGGGATTGGTTTAAGCGGTGTGGCAGCCGGGAATGACTCGATTGTTATGGGGCGTGAGGCAACGGCAACGACTACGGCCGTTAATGGTATTGCTCTTGGCATCGGTTCTTATATCGGGGCTGAAGTGACTCCCGGTGGTCAACCATCCGTAGGTGTTCCGGATAACTCCTTAGACGTTACTGATGATGATACGTCTTCCGGGAAACCAAATCAAGATCATATGAACTCTATAGCTCTTGGTAATACAGCAAAAGCTTATGGATATCAGAATACGAGTTTGGGTGCCGGCGCTGAAACATATGACACTAACTCTTTAGCTGTTGGTGTGGCAGCTCATGCCAGAGGAAATTATGCGAGTGCCATTGGTAAGCAAGCCAGTGCCTATGGTTTAGAGTCTACGGCACTCGGTCATTGGGCGCGTGCTTATGGCGATAATACGATTGCAATAGGTTCGTATTCGATAACGAATACTTTAGATGGCACCGATTCTGTAAATAATGCTATTGCTATCGGGCAAAAAGCCCGCGTTGCTTCGAATAATTCTATTGCCTTAGGTCAGAATTCTTTAGCATATATTCCAACCGGTGTAGCTACTAAGGCGTATTTAACTGATGAAGCTTTTTCGGCAGACAATGGCATCGTATCAGTGGGGAATACGGAATATAAAATTGGCGATGATGCAGTAGCTGAAAACCGTCGCCGCATTACGAATGTGGCCGGTGGTGCCGATTCTTATGATGCAGTAAACGTAGCGCAGTTAAAAGCTGTAAATGATAAGGTTGATGACAACAAGATTAGCTTCTTCAGCGTAAAACCGAGTGGTTCCTTAGTAACCAGCAACGCCGATAATGAGGGTGCTACCGGTATCCATGCCATGGCCATTGGTATAGATGCTTCGGCTAGTGGCACAGAAGGGATTGCTATCGGTAAAGCCGCTGTATCAACTGGGGCTACATCCATTGCTATTGGTAAAAAAAGTAGTGCAGTGGGATCTACGTCGATAGCGATGGGGCATAATGCTTCAACAGCAGGTGCGAATGCCATTTCTATCGGTAATTATACAGAAGGTGCTGGTACTGCTGTTGCCTTAGGGCATTATGCTAAGGCGACTGCATCGCAAGGTGTTGCACTTGGGGCCTCTGCTAAGGCAGAAAAAGACAGTAGTGTCGCTATTGGGTATTTTGCTAAGGCAACGGATGGGGCAACAAATGGCGTCAGCATTGGTAGATCGGCGAGCGTTACCAAGTCTAATGGAGTAGCTTTAGGTTATATCTCTGTGGCAGACAGGGGAGGCAGTATTACCGGCTATAATCCGATGACTCAAACTGCGCCGTCAACGAATAATGCAGCAATTGCTCAAGCATGGGGATTTGCGGATGAATATAATGCTTTGAATACGCAACTCTCCGATACATCTTTGACAACGGAACAGAAGAATGCAATACGTTCACAAATTAATAAACTGATAAGTCCATATAAATCAGGTTATGGTGCTGTATCTGTTGGTACAACAGAATCGACTCGTCAAATTATAAATGTGGCGGCAGGTACTGAAGATAGCGATGCAGTAAACGTTGCTCAATTAAAAGCGTTATCTACTAAAATGGATAATGATAAAATCCAATATTTCTCTGTTAAATCTACGATAACCGGGAACCAAGATAATTCCGGTGCAACGGGTACGGATACAATTGCTATTGGACCGAATGCCAAAGCTCGTTATACTGGTGGAATTGCTATTGGTAAAGATGCTTCAGCGGCGGCAGGATCTATGGCAGCGCTGGCTATTGGCTATGAAACGAGTGCAACCGGTGTAGCCTCTACTGCTTTAGGGGTACGTGCTAAAGCAACCGGCAGTTCTGTCACGGCAGTTGGCTTCGATTCTGTGATTAAAACGGCTTCAAGCGGCTCGGGGCGTACCGGCGATTACTCGGTAGCATTGGGGGTTAGCTCTCTTGTTGATGGTGGTAAGAGTGCTATTGCTATTGGTAACAATGCCTATGCGATTGATACGACACAAGCGACTGTAGTCGGTACGGGAGCTATGGTTTCGGCATTACCGCAAAACTCCGGTGATAAAATTGTCATTACTGACGGTTCCCAAGGAACTAAGACGATTACCAAGGATGATGATGGAGAATATGCCGTGGAATCTACGAAAGATACAGCAGACGCATTAAAATCAAGAAATGGTGAAGCTTACGGTGCAACCGCTCTTGGCAGTCGTGCAACGGCCCATAATCTTGGTGCAGTTGCTGTAGGTTTATATTCAACAGCAATTGGCGATACTTCGGTGGCTATCGGGAATAACTCGATGACACTTAAAGATAGTGCCGTTGCATTAGGCTCCGGAACGATTGCTTCCGCTGAAGATGCGCTTAGCTTAGGCAGCTATGCCAATGCCAGTAAAGATACGGCGGTTGCCTTAGGGGCCTATGCAAAAACTGACCGTGAAGCCGGTGAATTATTCGGTTATGTACCGGGCGTAACCGGTGATGCATTAACGCAGTTCCAGACGGATAATGCTGATTCTGTTACTTGGAATAGCAATCGCGGAGCTGTCAGTGTTGGTGTAAAAGGTAAAGAAACTCGACAGATTACCAACCTTGCTGCCGGTACCGAAGATACTGATGCGGTTAACGTGGCGCAGTTGAAGGCTGTAAATACTAAAGTTGACGCCAATAAGATTAGCTTCTTTAGTGTCAATCCTGAAGGTTTTGTCGTAAACAGCAATGAAGATAATAAAGGTGCAACAGGATCACATGCCATGGCGATTGGCATAGATGCGTCGGCTACCGGGCTTTTTGATACGGCCATTGGTAAAGGTGCTTTAGCAGGTGCCGGCGATGCTATCGCTATCGGTAGTAATAGTAAATCGACGGGAAGTATGGCCACTGCTATAGGTGAACGTTCAGAGGCAACGGCTTCAAGTGCTGTGGCACTCGGTTCGGCGGCTAATGCCTCCCAGAATTATGCGATTGCTATCGGTGGAGCTGCAAAAGCAAAAGATTATCAAACTGTTGCAATTGGTGCTTATGCTAACGCCTTGCTGGAGAATAGTATCGCGCTTGGTTATTTGGCAACAGCAGCAGATAACGCTTACGAAGGTGTTGCTATTGGGCGAAGTGCCAATGTTACATTGGCAAACGGAGTCGCTTTAGGTTCATATTCCGTTACGGATCGAGATGGCAATTATCTTGGGTATGATCCGACTGTCGGTGGAGATTTTGTTTTTACATCCGAAATGCAAGCGGCACTAGACGCTGCAAATGCCGCGATTTATGAACGAAATCAAAATCCGACGCCGGAAAATGATCAAAAAGCTTTAGATGCTATGAAACAATATCGTGTGTTGGTGGCACCATGGATATCCGGTACGAGTGCGTTATCTATCGGTAATAATGAAGAAGGTCTTACTCGCCAAATTACCAACGTGGCAGCCGGATCTACTGATACAGATGCGGTAAATGTCGCTCAGCTTAAAGCCGCCAAAGTAGAAGTCCTCGCCGGTAAAAATATTAGTAGCATAGATAAAGATACGAGTGAGGGATATACTCGATATACTGTTAATGCGAAGGATACGATAACTGATAGTGCTGCATTAAACGGCGATACAATTACGTTTACACGTAATGACGGTACGACCTATACGGTAAGTGGTATAGCTTCGACGAGTGCTTTGGATACTAATAAAACACGTTACTTCTCGGTAAATTCTACTGAAGCTGCAAACAGAAATAATGATGGGGCCACAGGGGCTGGTGCTTTAGCTGCCGGTGTTAATGCTAAAGCTACTAAGACAGCTGATACAGCTATTGGTAATGGAGCGAGTGCGTCAGGCGGCTGGAGTATTGCCGCTGGGGCTGGAAGTAACGCTTCTGGTACAGTTGCTGTAGCTATGGGATATGGTGCTACAGCAGCTGCCAATCAAGCGGTGGCAATTGGTTATGCTGCAAAAGTAACTAGAAATGATTCTGTAGCTATTGGTCGTGAAACAGAAGCAAATGAAGCAAATACAGTAGCTATTGGTCTTCAAACAAAGGCGAACGGTAATCAGAGTATTGCCTTGGGGTATGGGGCACTTACAGAAAGCACGGCTAACAATGGGGTGGCCATGGGTGTAAATGCTTATATCGGGCCTAAACGGACAACTGATCCTGAACAAGGCGTACCAGGAAACAGCACCTCTATTGTAGATGATGATACGGTGATTGCTCCAGAAAAAGCACAAATGAACTCCGTTGCTATCGGTAATGCAGCTAAAGCCTTTGGTTATCAGAATACAGCTTTGGGTGCCGGTGCTGAAGCGCATGATACCAATAGCTTGGCCGTTGGTATTATGGCCATCGGTAAAGGCAACTATGCAACGGCCCTAGGAAAACAGGCTTATGCCAATGGCAAAGAAGCGACAGCGCTTGGTCACTGGGCTCGAGCATATGGCGATAATGCCATTGCTATTGGTTCCTACGCGATTACCAATACCTTAGATGGTACAGGTACTGTAAGTAACGGTGTTGCTATTGGTCAGAAGGCTCGTGCTGCATCGGATAACTCTGTCGCTTTGGGCCAAAATTCCTTGGCATATATTCCTGATAGCGTAAAAACGGAAGCTTACTTAACCAATGAAGCGTTTACAGCTGCAAATGGTGTTGTTTCCGTAGGGAATACCGAATATACCATTGGTGATGATACAGTAGCGGCTAATCGACGTCGTATTACGAACGTAGCTGGTGGCGCTGATGATTACGATGCCGTCAACGTGGCTCAGCTTAAGGCCTTGTCAACGAAGTTGACTCAAGACGCTACGGACAGTAAACTGTCTTCCGGTAAGAATATTACGATTAATACGACGACCGATGACAATGGTGTAAAGACCAATACCATCGATCTGAATGATACGATTACTTTGAATAGCACAGATGCTCCTGGTCAGCAGGTAACGGTTGACGGCAAAACCTCTTCGATTACGGCAGGAACCGGAGACAATCAGGTCATTGTCAACGGCGGCAACGCTACGATTACGGCTGGTACTGAGGAGAATCAAGTAACTGTTGATGGCTCTAAAGGCCAGGTTGTCGTCGGTGGAAGCAATGGCATTGTCGTTGGTAAACAAGCTGATACAGCTACCGATAAAGACGGCAATGTAATTAATCCGGATAAGACTGGCAATTATATTACCGGTCTCGAAAATACGACATGGAATCCGGCAGAAAATGGTATCGTTGAAAACCGTGCTGCTACCGAAGGTCAACTGCGTGATGCGGTGAATAGTATCAGCACTGAAATCGGCGACATCAATACTGATATCGAAGCTATTCAAAATGCTAAACGTGATTTTATTAGCGACACCGGAACTAAAATCGAAGTTGGCAATGCTGAAACTTTAAGCATCAAAGGCGGTGCCGATGCAGATTCCTTAACTGGAAATAATATCGGTGTTGTAAACGATGGCACTAAAGGTTTTAGAGTGAAGTTATCGTCTAAACTTTCCAATCTTGACAGTGTATCCACGAAGACCTTAACAGCTAGCGACAGCATTACTGTTGGTTCCGGCGACACGACGACGGTCATCAGCGGTGATACGGTTACGACTGGTTCAGTGACGACGGGCAATACGACCATGAACAATGATGGTCTTACGATTAAGGATGGTCCGTCTATCACGGCAGATGGCATTGATGCGGGCGGTAAAACTATTTCCAATGTTGGAGAGGCTAAGAATCCGACGGATGCCATTAATAAGAGTACCTTTGATAACACGGTTGCCAACATCGGTTCCGGCATGAATCAACTCGGCAATCAGATCAACAAGCTCGATAACCGCGTCGACCGCGTCGGTGCCGGTGCGGCAGCTTTGGCAGCTCTTCATCCTTTGGAATACGATCCTAATACCCGTTGGGAAGTTTCGGCCGGTATCGGCAACTACCGCGGTGCGAATGCCGTAGCTGTCGGCGCCTTCTATCGTCCGAACTACGACACGATGATCAGCATCGGCTCGTCTTACGGCGGCGGTGAAAACATGGTCAATGCCGGCGTGACCTGGCGAATTGGTGAAGGTACGACGAAGGCTTACCCGTCGAAAGATGCTATGGCCCAGGAAATCGACAGCTTGAGATCCGTTGTGGATGACCAGAATAACAAACTGGCCGCACAAAACTCCGAGTTGGCAGCGCAGAATACCAAGATTGAATCTCAGAGCGAACAACTGGCCGCTCAGACCGATGAACTCAAAGCTCAGCGTCAGCAATTGGATGAACAGAGCAAGCAGATTGAACAACTGATGCAGGCCATTGCGGAATTGAAAAAATAGAATAACCCGAGTATCGTGTAAACGCGATATCGCAGCAGAAGGGCCCTCTTTTCAGAGGGTCTTTTTGTGGCAATTTTCAAGTTTTCAAAGAGACATTTGTAAAGAAAAATTAAAATATGATAATTTTGAAATAGGCAATATCGATTTGTAATGGAAACTTAGTATTTATTTTATTGACAAAATTTAGAACAATATATTAGAATTACACCATAAAAGTACACATTAATGACTACCTGTTTTAAAGTTGGAGTATATAGGTCAAATTAAAACGATACCAACGTAAAAGGCAGTATATGGAGGGGATAGCTGAGAAGGGGCTATGTAAAAAAATAGTATATGTCTGAAGTAAAGATGTATAGGTGAAGACCGGAAAGGCTGGTCTGCCAATTTTTAAACCGTAACATTATGACTGTTTTTTGTCGTTCGTGTATTTTAATTATCCGCGCTATTGGGGGAAATGAATATGAACAAAATTTACAAAGTTGTTTGGAGTAAAGTAAAGAACTGCTACGTTGTAGTTTCTGAAATCGCAAAGAGTCACAGCAAGCCTGTGTCGAGCGGCTCGCGTCAGTACGTTTCGGCAGCGGCCGTATTAGCTGCTTTTGCCATCTTCTCTGTTTCGAACGTTGCTACCGTTCAAGCTGCCGATATTATACAAGGCGATGGGGCGAAAACCAGCAATTATGTTAATCAGGTAGGTAGTATTGCTATCGGCAATAATGCCTATGTAGAAAATATGTATGGAACACAGGAAAAGACCTTTACCTTTGGTCAGACTGATTTAACGCAGTTGGCCGCCGGCATTGCCATCGGTCAGAATACCTATGCCCGTTCCGGCAGCGTCATGATTGGCGACCATAAATATGTGGGAGCACTTGGTGATGTAACTGTTGACGGTTCTTCTAATACCGGTGTAAGAGCGAAGTCTTTGTATATTAACTCTACAACCCTGGGTGCTAATGCTTACAACTCCGGATCTTTCTCCACTGTAAATGGCGCTTACTCTATTGCGAGTTCAGACTACCAAGGCTTGGGAGGCTTTGCCGGTATTTTTGATGCATTAAAAGCTACGAAAAACTTCGGTGCTAACATTTACGGCTCTTTGAACAGCATTGAATCGGCTACATCCTCCTCTAATTATTCCGGTATTGCCAGCAGCGTCATCGGTACGGCCAATAGAACGGCCAACTCCAATGGTGCGTTAATCTTTGGTGCCGGCAATGAAATTACCAACTCGATCACTTCTATTTCCGCGCCTTCCAGCGGTGGTGCGTCTGCCCAAGAATTGCAACAAACTTTGATGACTAGCATTAAAAATTCTCAGAGTGGTGGTGCTACGCTTGCTATCGGTGGCGGCAATAAGGCTGACTATACTCAGAAAACTTCTATTATCGGTGTCAACAACACTGTTACCGGTACCAGCAGCAACATTAGCCAGTACAACTCCGTAACCGGCTTTAACAATACGGCGACGAATGTAGATAACACTATTGTATTGGGTACGAACAGAACCTTATCTGAGTTGTCTGATACAGTTGTAATCGGTTCTGCAAAAGCCGCGACAGAAACGACAGCTAGTAATGCTGTTGCTATCGGCAGCAATGCCAACGCAACCGTTGACGGCGGCGTCGCCTTAGGCTCCGATTCTGTAGCCAGTGTTGCTTCCGGTGTGGCCGGCTATGACCCCAATACGAAAGTCGCCTCCACGACTGACTCCGCAACCTGGAAATCGACCTTAGCTGCTGTTTCTGTCGGCGTTCCGACTGACGGCGGCGCTGCTACGGCAACTCGTCAGATTACCGGTGTTGCAGCCGGTATGCAGGATACGGATGCGGTCAACGTCGCCCAGCTCAAGGCCTCCAAAGTCACTTTGGAACAAGGCGAAAACGTAACCATTACTTCTGCTACGGAAACAGATGGCTCCACGACCTATACCATTAAAGCGACCGATACCAACACGACCTTGGCCAGCGGTACCGTTTCTTATACCGACGGTGACGGAACCTTGGTTTTGACCGACTCGGCAGGCAATAACGTTACCGTAAGCGGTCTTAAAAACACCTACGTAACCAGCGCAGCCTTGAGCGGCAATACCTTGACCCTTACCCGTAATGACGGTGGCACGGTTACCGTTGATGGTATCGCATCCAGCACAGATATTACCAACCTTACCAATACGGTAAATGCTAATAAAACACATTTCTACAGTGTAAATTCTACCTCTACTACAGCAGGTAACTATAATAATGATGGTGCTAAAGGTGCAAATGCCTTGGCAGCCGGTGTAGGCGCTGTAGCTAATACACAAAACTCTATTGCTATCGGGAATAGTGCTCAGATCTTAGGTAATGGCGGCAATTCTACCGGTACAAGCAGTATTGCTATTGGCGATAAAGCAGTCGTTACTACCAATGGTCTTGATTTGACAAGTATTGCTATCGGTAAAAATGCAGTTGTATTGAACGGTAGTGGGAAACAGGATAAAGCCTTGAGCTTCACCCCGGACAACTATGCTTCCGGTAGTGATCTTCCGATTAATGCCGATGTATCTCCGGGCGGTATTGCCATCGGGACCAACGCCTATGCTCGTACGGCAAGCGTTCAGATTGGTAACCATACGATGAAAGGCTACACCATGGGCGGTTCTGAAATTACCGATCAGTCCCAGGCAAACCTCGTAGGCATGACGACTATCGGCTCCAACTCCTACAATAAAGGCGCTATGGGCAGCATGTTAGGGGCTTACTCCGTTATGACCGGTGACTTTACCGGTGCCGGCGGTTTCAACAGCTTGCTCTATGGTTCTCAAAACTTCGGTGCCAATGTAGTCGGTTCTTTGAACAGCATTCGTTCTGCCGGTTATAGTGGCAATAGTGGTATTGCAAACAGCATTGTAGGTATTGCTAATATTACTGAAAATGCTAACGGTGCCTTGATTTACGGTGCAGGCAATAAGATTACTAACTCGGTTCAATCCATCAGCGGCGTTGATACATTGACCAGCAACTTAACCGTTGATGACATGGTTGATACATTGCGTACCGGTATTCAAAGCTCTAATGGTGGTGGTTCCACTATGGCTATCGGTGGCGGTAACACGGCTGACTACACACAGAATACGGCTATTATCGGTGTAAACAACACGGTTAGCGGCGTAAGAGGAAATACGGCTCGGTACAACTCTGTTACCGGCTATGGCAACACGGCAACCAACGTAGATAATGTAACGGTAACCGGTATCAATAATACCGTAGCTGATACGACAACCGCTGTTGTAATTGGTGATAGACGCTCCTTGACCGGCGCTAATAAGACGGTTGTTTTAGGTTCTGCTGATGCAACGATGGCGACAACCGCTAAAAATGCAGTTATTTTAGGTAACAATGCTAACGCAACTGTAGATGATGGCGTAGCCTTGGGCTCCGGCTCCGAAGCCAGCGTAGCAGCAGGCGTTGCCGGCTATGATGTAGTAAACAAAGCTGCATCGACAGATACTTCCGCTACTTGGACATCCACTTTAGCAGCTGTGTCGGTCGGTGTTCCGACGGACGGCGGCGCTGCAACGGCAACTCGCCAGATTACCGGTGTTGCTGCCGGTATGCAGGATACGGACGCCGTCAACGTAGCTCAGCTCAAACAGGTTGCGGCAGCTGCTGAAGATGCAGGCAACACCACCCTGAACTTCACTGGTGATGACGCCACCGCTACGATTGCTCGCGGCAATGGTCAGACCTTGAACATTACTGGTGGGGCTACTGAATTTACAACGGCAGACAACATCGGCGTCGTCAAAGACGGCGACAATGCCTTGAAAGTCAAGTTGGCCAAGGACCTCACCATGGCTGATGGCAGCATCGCCTTCGATAACGACGTTAAATTGTCCAGCGCAGGCCTGAGCAACGGCGGTCAGAAGATTACCAATGTTGCAGCCGGCGAAGCGGACACCGATGCCGTCAACGTATCACAGCTCAAGGGCAGCACTATTAAATCCGGCACGGCAACCTATGCTGATAACGGCACCGGCTCCATGACCTTAACCATGGAAAATGGTGATACCGTCACAGTCAGTGGCTTGCAGGATAAATACATCAACGGCGCATCCCTGGCTAATAATACCTTGACCATTACCCGTAATGACGGCACAAACTTCACGGTTGATAACATTGCCACTATGGACGATATTTCCGGTCAAGTAGGCAATGTAGCCTTGAACTTTGCCGGTGACGACTCTACGGCTAAGGTTACGACGAAAAATAACGGCACCCTCAACATTACTGGTGGGGCTGCCAGCGACAACCTGTCCGATAACAACATCGGCGTTGTAAAATCTGGCGACGATACCTTACAGGTTAAGTTGTCGAAAGACTTGAACGGTCTGAACAGTGTCCGCGTCGGTGGTTCTGCAGCCGGTGAAGGAATTTACATTGCCAACCAGACGGTAGCCAACACCAATGGCGGCTCTGAAACGGGCAACTACATCACCGGGTTAAGCAACATCACTTGGAATCCGGAAACCAACGGTTATGTCAGCGGCCGTGCAGCTACGGAAGATCAGTTGAAATCCGTTTACGACACGATTAACTCAAATGTCGCTGCCAACAAAGTAGTAGCCGGTAAAAATATCACCGTCACTGAACTCGCTAACGGCGCCGGTACTCAGGTTGCCTTGGCTGATGACGTTACCCTTGGTGATGCAGCCGGCAACAATGTCGCTATGAGCGGCACCAACGGTACCATCACTGCCGGCGATGGCGGCTCCAATAAAGTGGCTATTGATGGCACTAACTCCACGATCACAGCCGGTACCGGCGACGGTAAAGTCACGGTGGACGGCAACAACGGTCTGGTCACCGTCGGTGATGCCACTAAGGGCGCTGTTTCCATCGGAAACCAAACCGTAGAAGGTACTAAAACGGACGGCACGACGGATTCCCAGAGCGGTAAATACGTTACCGGTCTCGACAACACGAAATGGGATCCTGCTAACACCGGTATCGTTGAAGACCGGGCTGCTACGGAAGGTCAGCTGAAAGACGTCGCCGACAGCATCTCCAAACAGATCAGCGACATCGACACAGCCGTTAAATCTTCCAGCCGCGTATTCGAAAGTGACAGCGGTGCCGATAATCAGGTAACCCGGAAGAACACCGATCCGATGAAGCTCAAAGGCGGCGCTGATGCCAACAACCTCTCTGACAACAACATCGGCGTCGTCAACAACAGCGACGGTACAGGCTTCGACATCAAGTTGTCTAAAGATCTCAAAGATCTGAACAGCATCGAAGTAAACAACAAGATTACCGTTGGTACCGGTGACAACCAGACGACCATCGAAGGCAATACGGTAAACACCGGTTCCGTAACGACGGGCAACACGACTATCAACAACGATGGCCTGAAGATTGTAAACGAAGATTCGTCGAAGAACATCACCATCCAGAACAACAATGTAAACATGGGTGGCAACAAGGTTCAAAACGTCGGCGATGCTACGGAAGCAACGGATGCGATAAACAAAGGCCAGTTCGACCGCGCCATCAATAACATCGGCACGGGTATGAATGAAATGAACAACCGTATCGGCAACCTCGATCGTCGCGTCGATCGCGTCGGTGCCGGTGCCGCTGCCCTGGCAGCTCTCCATCCGCTGGAATTCAGCCCGGAAGCTAAATGGGACATCTCGGCCGGTATCGGTAACTACCGCGGCGCCAGCGCCGTTGCCATCGGTGCCTTCTATCGCCCGAACGTCAACACCTTGGTCAGCATCGGCTCCTCCTATGGCGGTGGTGAAAACATGATCAACGCTGGCGTAACCTTCCGAATCGGCGATGGCGAAACGATCAACTACCCGTCCAAGAAAGTTATGGCACAAAAGATTACGGATTTAGAATCGGTTGTATCTCAGCAGAACGATAAAATTGAAGCACAAAGTGAACAACTTAATGAGCAGAATAAAAAGATTGAAGAATTAATGGCGGCTGTAGCAGCCTTAACGAAATAAGTCGTCGGAAAATCTTCAACGGCATAAACAAGCCGAGCGAGGCTCCTCTCTTGCGGGGAGCCTCGTTTTTTATTTGTTAAAGAAATAAAACCTAATGGACTAAATCCCCGAGTTATAACTGTGATGCAATGTACAATTCGTTTTGGATATGAATTCTCCAAAATGCATTATTGACAAATTCTGTCGACTTAGTGTAAAATCAAGAAAACTAAGAAATACAAGTTCTTAACTATTTAGAAAACTCGATTAGATAACAAATTAGGAAAATATGGGATTTATGTTCTTTTTATAAAGGAGATTTGGATATGAACAAACAATATAAGGTCATCTGGAGCAAGGTAAAAAACAGCTATGTCGTCGTATCGGAATTAGCGAAGAGAAGCGGTAAGGCTGTATCGATTAAATCGCAGCCCGCTCAGACGTTAGCGGCTGTTCTTACAGTCCTGGCCCTTTCCATGGGTGTGACCGGTCTTGCTGGTGCGGCTGATACCGCAACGGGTACCGGCAATGGTGTAGCTTACGGTACTTCTTCCGAAGCAACCGCTGCAGCTAATACCGCAGTAGGAAATACGGCCAAAGCGACCGGCTCTAATGCTACGGCTATTGGTAATACGGCAACAGCTTCCGGTTCCAGCAGTGAAGCTATTGGTAATGGTGCTACCGCGTCCGGGCCTTCCGCTATCGCTCTCGGTAACGGTGCTACTGCTTCTTCATCTAACAGTGCTGCTATTGGTAATGGCGCTCAGGCAACGGCTAATTATGCCTATGCGTTAGGTAGCAGTGCGACTGCGTCCGGCAGATATTCCACTGCCATCGGTAATACTGCACAAGCAACAGGCCACTATTCTATTGCTAATGGTTATGGATCCCAAGCTACCGCCTATTATGCAGTCGCTACCGGTTTTCAGGCTAAAGCAACGTCCTCCAATGCAGCTGCTTATGGTAACGCTGCTACAGCCTCGGCGGCTAACTCTTTGGCATTAGGGAATAGTGCGACTGCTAAATCCAGTAATTCCGTTGCCTTAGGTTCGAACTCCTTAGCCGATACTACCGGTGTAGCGACTACCGGTTATTTGACAAACGAAGCGTTCAAGGCAAGCAATGGTGTCGTATCCGTAGGTAATGCTTCTTATACCGATGCAAGTGGCAATACGGTAGCTGAAAACCGTCGTCGTATCACCAACCTTGCAGCCGGTGCTGACGATTATGATGCTGTAAATGTGGCTCAGCTCAAAGCTTTGGAAAGCAATGTAAACTCCGATATTAGCGATGTAAACACTAATATTAGTACTATAAACTCTAATATTAGCACTTTGAACACCAGCCTTAACACCTTGAGTGCTACTGTTGATGCTAATAAAATCTCCTATGTTTCCGTAAATTCTACATTAACCGGCAACAAAAATAATGACGGTGCTACGGGAACTAATTCTGTCGCGATTGGTGGGGCTTCTAAAGCCGCCGGTAATTTAGCTACCGCTTTGGGTGCTTACACCACCGCCAGTGCTGAACGTGCTGTAGCTCTTGGTAACCAAGCATCTGCTACGGGGACGAGTGCCATCTCTATCGGTAACCGTTCCAGTGCAACCGATGCAGGCTCTGTTGCCATCGGTTCTACTTCTCAGGCAGCTAAAGGCGGCGTAGCCCTCGGTATTGAGTCTAAAGCAACGGCTTCTTCGTCCATGGCTTTGGGTCAAAACTCTTCGGCCACTGAGTATCTTTCTATGGCCCTTGGTAATTTCTCTTCTGCATCTGCCAATAATGCTATGGCTATGGGGTATTTGGCGAAAGCTAAAAGTGGCAGCTCTACGGCTATCGGTAGCCGTGCCGAAACAAATGGTCTTTACTCCCTTGCTATCGGTGACCGTGCTTATGTAGGTGGCGTAAACTCCGGTGACGGTTCCAGCGCTGACGTTTCTGTTCCAAACGAACGTAAAAACACTGTTAGTGAAGAACGGATGACCAATCCTCTTGAAAGTGATCAATACGCTTTCGCTATGGCTATGGGTACCGACGCCAAGGCTTACGGCTACCAGACGACGGCGATTGGCGGCGGCGCTGAAGCGTACGACACCAATACCTTGGCAGTCGGCTTCACAGCGCGTGCCAAAGGTCATTTCTCCAGCGCTATCGGCAGCCAGGCTTCCACTAGCGGCAAATATGCAACAGCCTTAGGCTTCTTGTCCAACGCATCGGCTGAATCGGCCAGCGCTTTGGGCGATCAGACGACGGCTAATATTGCCGGCGGTGTAGCCCTTGGCAGCAAATCCAAAACTAACATTGGCTCCGGTGTGATCGGCTACGATCCGAGCGGTACGATTACCTCTCAGGCCGATATCCTGGGCAGCAACCAGTCTACGTACACCCAGCTTCAGTCCGATATCGCTACGGCACAAGCTAATGTAGAGTCCTTGTCCAGCGAAGTCGTTGCCTTACAGACGGCAAAGAACACGGCTACCGGCGCTGACTTGACGTCTATTAATTCGCAGATTACTGCCAAAGAAGCAGAACTCGCTACGGCTCGTACTACCTTAGCCAGCCTTCAGGCTCAATCCAACGCCCTTGTTTCCACTTGGCAGTCTACGGCAGCTGCTGTATCCGTCGGTAACAGCGAAACGGGTCTCACCCGTCAGATTACCAACGTAGCAGCCGGTACGTTAGATACCGATGCTGTAAACGTAGCTCAGCTTAAAGCCTTGTCGACGAAATTGAGTGATGATGTAACGGCCATTACCTTGACGTCCGGTAAAAATATTACCGTAGCTGACGACAATACGATTAATTTGAACGACACCTTTACGGTAAATAGTGCTACTGATACAACCCAGCAGGTAACCGTTGACGGCACGACCTCGACTATTACGGCAGGTACCGATGCCAACCAGGTCACGGTAAACGGCGGCAATGCCACCATTACGGCCGGCACTGGCTCCAACCAGGTAACGGTCGACGGCTCCAACGGCCAGGTCGTCATCGGCGACGCAGCTAACGGCGGTATCGTTATGGGCAACCAGGACGTTACGACCACCAACGGTTCGACTGAAAGCGGTCAGTATATTACCGGTCTCGACAATACGACTTGGGATCCGAACAACTACGTAGCCGATCGTGCAGCCACGGAAGGCCAGTTGGCTCAGCTTGCAGGCAACATCAGCGATATCAACACCAGCATCGGTGAAATCAACAATTCTAAACGCAGCTTCGTCAGTGATTCTGGTGAAAAAATTGAACTCGGTAAAGACGACACCTTGAACCTCAAAGGCGGCGCTGATACCTCCAGCTTGACGGAAGGCAACATCGGTGTTGTAAACAACGAAGCCGGCAACGGTTTTGACATTAAGTTGTCCTCGAAACTCTCCGGTCTTGATAGTGTAGACACCAAGACCCTGACGGCCAGCGACAGCATTACCGTAGGCTCCGGCAATACCACAACGTCCATTACCGGTGACACGGTCACGACGACGACAGTCAAAACCGGCAACACGACGGTCAATAACAGCGGTGTAACCATTGCTGCAACCGATTCGTCCAAATCGGATATCAAACTTACCAACGATACGATCAGCATGGGCGGCAACCAGGTACATAACGTAGCTGCCGGTACAGCTGATACGGATGCTGTAAACGTCAGCCAGTTGAACAACGTCGTTACCAATATCGGCAATGGCATGGGCGAAATGAATAACCGCATCAACCGCCTCGACGATCGCGTCGATCGCGTCGGTGCCGGTGCAGCCGCCTTGGCAGCCCTCCATCCCTTGGACTTCGATCCCGATTCCCGTTGGGAAGTTGCAGCCGGTGTCGGTAACTACCGCGGTGCCAGCGCTGTCGCAGTCGGTGCCTTCTATCGCCCGAATAACGATACCATGTTCAGCATCGGTTCGTCCTACGGCGGCGGTGAAAATATGGTCAATGCCGGCGTAACCTGGAGAATCGGCCAGGGCGAAACGAAGACCTACTCGTCCAAGAAAGCCATGGCACAAGAAATTGACAGCTTGAAATCTGTCGTATCTCAGCAGAACAGCAAACTCGAAGCACAGGACCAGAAGATTGAAGAATTGATGGCCGCTGTTGCAGAATTAACCAAAAATAAATAAGTGTTCATGTCCATCTAAAGATGGCCTCCGGAACACCGGAATCCCTTAGAATATAGGGGTTCCGGTGTTTTTTTTTGTTGTGTTGTGAAATTTAATTATTTTATTCGAAATATAAAATTTTCGGTGAACGAAATGAGTATATATATCGGAAACCACAATAACCGGGTCAATTGTATCGATGAACCCCCAATTTATTTTATCGTCTAATTAAAATGATCTAATGAAAAAAACGGATCCATTAAAGTCTATTATAGCTCAATGTAGTGGCGATTTTGCGTCATAAAATATAAAAAATAATCACTCTCGTGAAATGAATTTTCTTTAATGGGATACAAAGTCTTGTGTGAACTGAAATACGAAAATTAGGTGCTAAAACATCTTATAATATAGTAATTTACTGGATTTTATCCCTTAATTTACGTAAAGTGTTTATTTGAAATTTATGTTTATTTGAGAATAAATATGAGATTCAAATATGATGAGTGTCAAATATAAAACGTCTAGTTGACAATTTTAAACCATATATATAGAATTAAAACTAGAGAAATCATGTCTTAACAATCCGTTTTAAATGGCGAATATTTATTACTTTGTTGAGGACGTAAAAGGGGCGGTTAAAAATGAATAAAATGTACAAGGTTATTTGGAATAAAGCAAGGCACTGCTATGTCGTTGTATCAGAATTTGCCAAACGGAATAGTAAATCCGTGACGACGAAATCCTGTCCGAGTCAAAGCCTCGTTGCGGCTTTGACGGTCATTGCACTATGTGCCGGTATGACCGGCGTTGTAAATGCTGCTGAGAATAATACGGACGGTACGGGGCTGGGTGTTGCTTTTGGCAGTAATTCTAACGCGAATAGCCGTGATTCTGTAGCTGTTGGGCAAGATACAAAGAGTGGTGGCGCTTCGGTTGCGATTGGGGGCGGAGCTCAGGCTGCGGATGGTAACTCAGTTGCCATTGGACCATCCACAGTAGCTGAAGGTCATGGTTCCATCGCTATCGGGAATACAGCGAAAGCAGAGTTTGGGACTGCTATTGCTATTGGCAGTCTGTCTAATGCAACCATGAATGGTATGGCGCTCGGGGTCAGCGCTAATGCTGCCAGTAACTCGGTTGCTTTGGGGCTTGAGTCAAACGCCGCAGGTGTAGGGGCTGTAGCTTTGGGCTATCAAGCTGTGGGGCAAGGTATATTTTCAAACGCGATTGGTGTTATGTCAAATGCTACGGGAAAGAATTCGACAGCTATTGGCTACAGCGCAAAAGCTACGGCTGAAGGTGCCATGGCCTTTGGCCATTCCGCTCAAGGTACGGGTACATACTCAACGGCTATTGGTGAGACGGCAACTGCCAGTGCTGAGAATGCTGTAGCTTTGGGGTATTCCGCTCGAGGGACAGGAAAATCTTCAACGGCTATTGGTGAAGCGGCTGTAGCTACTCGGGAAGGCGCGATGGCTTTTGGTCATTCTTCCCGAGGAACGGGAACGTATTCAACGGCTATCGGCGAAGAGGCCGCAGCCACCTCTACCGGAGCAATTGCATTTGGTATTTTATCAAATGGTAGTGGGGAATACTCGACGGCTATTGGGGCTGGTGCTCAATCTACGTCTACAAAGTCGGTGGCACTGGGCTATTTAGCCAAAGGTACAGGTGAAGATTCGATCGCTATTGGTGATAAAGCCGAAGCTACGAAGAACGGTGCTCTGGCTTTTGGACATACCGCTAAAGGCACAGGAACTTATTCAACAGCTATCGGTGAACAGGCTGTATCTTCATCTACGGGTGCCGTTGCTTTGGGCTTTTTGTCAAAGGGAATCGGTGAATATGCGACAGCTGTCGGTGCAGGTGCCAATACTAATGGAAAGAATTCTCTTGCAATAGGGTTTTACTCATCATCTCTTGCTGATTCTGCCGTTGCTTTGGGCGATTCGGCTATTGCTAGAGGTGCTTCATCACTGGCGTTGGGGAATAACGCATACACAAACGGTCAGTATGCGACGGCGATAGGGTGGAGCTCAAAAGCTTCTGCTAAATCGGCTTTTGCTATCGGTTATAAAGCTGAAGCCAGAAGCACTGATACATTGGCTATCGGTACTGAGGCACTTGTTGAAGGTGATGGTGCTATGGCTATTGGTGCATCAACCAGAGCTAGTCAGGCTAATGCATTAGCCATAGGCTCTGCTTCTTCGGCCTACGGTATAAATGCGGTGGCCCTTGGACCCTTGTCCGATGCGGAGGCCTTGAATTCAATCGCGATTGGATATCTAGCCATGAGCCTCGATGAATCAGCGATATCATTGGGGGATAGTGCTTCAGGTGCAAATCCGTATACGATAGCGATAGGACGGAACAGCTTTGCAAACGCTGATTTTGCCGTAGCATTAGGTGATAATACATGGGCCAATATTGAAGGCAGCGTAGCGCTTGGTAAGTCTTCTAGAACTAATGTTAAAGCCGGTGTATTAGGATACATTCCGAGCGGTAAAGAATTAACTCGGGATGAAAAGGATAGCCCAACTTGGACATCGAATTTGGCGGCTGTTTCCATCGGCAATAGTGAAAAAGGTTATACTCGTCAGATTACCAACGTGGCAGCCGGGACCTTGGATACGGATGCCGTTAACGTCGCTCAGCTTAAAGCTTTGAACGATAAAGTAACTGACGGGACGCTGTCTTCCGGTAAAAATATTACGATTCATACGACGACCGATGCTAATGGCGTTAAGAAAAATACCATTGACTTAAATGATAACATTACCTTTGGCAGTGATACCGACGTAGCGAATGAGGTAAAAGTAGATGGTACGAAGGGCCAGGTCGTTATCGGTGATGCCAAGAATGGCGGCATCGTTATCGGGAATCAGGACAATGGCCAAGGTACAACCGGCCACTATGTCACAGGACTCGATAATACTAAATGGGATAAGGACAATATCGTCGAAGACCGCGCAGCTACTGAAGGTCAGCTGAAAGATATATCTGAATCCATTAATAACATCAGCAATACTGTTGGCTCAGGTACTCGTGAATTTGTGGGTGATAGCGGTAGTAAAGTCAGCGTCAAACTTGGTGAATCGATGAACCTTAAAGGCGGCGCTGCAGGCGAATTATCTGACGGTAATATCGGTGTCGTAACCAATTCCAATAAGGACGGTTTCGATATCAAGTTGGCAAAAGACCTTAAAGACCTCAACTCGGTGACATCGAATACGGTGACAACAAAAGAACTGACGGTTTCGGAAAAAGCCAACATTGGCAACGTTTCCATCAGTAAAGACAACGTTACCATCGGGACCGGTGACAGCAAGACCGTCATCACTAATGAATCCCTCACGACGGGCTCAGTCACGACGGGAAACACGACGATTAACAATGGCGGATTGACGATTAAGAATGAAGATTCGTCTAAGAACATTACCGTCGAAAACAACAATGTCAGCATGGGCGGCAATAGAATTCAAAATGTCGGTGATGCACAAGCGTCAACGGATGCTATCAACAAAGGGCAGTTTGACAGTACCATCAGCAATATCAATTCTGGGATGACTGAAATGAATGGCCGCATTGGTAGTCTTGATCGCCGGGTCGATCGAGTTGGTGCCGGCGCTGCTGCCTTGGCAGCCCTCCATCCGTTAGACTATGATCCGACTTCCCGCTGGGAAATTTCAGCCGGCGTCGGTAATTACAAAGGAGCCAATGCCGTTGCTCTCGGCGCGTTCTATCGGCTCAACTACGATACCATGGTCAGCATCGGTTCGTCCTATGGCGGCGGTGAAAATATGGTCAACGCCGGCGTAACCTTGCGTATTGGCCAGGGAGAAACGAGAACGTATTCGTCGCAGGATGCGGTGTCACAGGAACTCAATAACTTGAAATCCGTCGTAGAACAACAGAACCGTAAATTGGAAGATCAGAGCAACCAGATTGCCGCTCAGAATAATAAGATTGAATCGCAGAGCGAACAACTGACTGCACAGAATAATAAGATTGCAGCACAAGATCGCAAGATCGAAGCACAGAGTCAGCAGTTAGAAACACAGAACCAGAAGATTGAAAATTTGACGGCAGCTGTTGAAGCCTTAAGTAAAACTAAATAATGATTTGCAGCCATCGAAAGATGGTCTTCGGAGTACCGATATTCCTGTATTATAGGGCGTTTCGGTACTCTTTTTATTTTGCCTTAAACTTAGCTTGATGATGAAACCCATTGAAGTATAAAAATAACATCGCCGATTGTAGCGATGCATGAGGACAGAAACGACGGAGCTCGCTTGAAATAATGATTTTTGACGTAGGGTACTTAAACGGACTTGTCTGAAAATTATTCATGAATAATTCATAAAAAATAATAAATAAAAACGATTTGATTTTTATATTACACATATAATTGACTTTATTGACAAAAATTTGATAAATATATAGAATGATAACATAGGGATATAGACTGTTAATTATTTTCAATACTTGGGGTATATTCGTTATACTCTAGTTCTTATGCGGAAAAATTGATTTGTGGAGGGAGGCATAAATTTATATAATTTTCTTTTATATTACTATTATATATGTATTTAGGATTATGAAAGTTATAATTTAATAATTATTTTGATAAAATTTAAAATAGTGCCACACCTGAATTTTGACGAGGGGATAAGAACTTATCATTACTTTATAGGAGGCAAGCGATATGAATCGGATTTACAAAGTCATTTGGAGCAAAGTGAAGAATTGCTACATCGTAGTTTCTGAAATAGCAAAGAGTCATAGTAAACCCGTATCCATGAAATTGAATTCCGGTAAAACCGTTGCGGCTGTTTTAGCTGTAACGGCTCTTTGTGCTGGCATGACAGGTATTGCCCAGGCAGCCACGAATACGGAAGGTGCAGACCAGAGCGTTGCTATTGAGCAAAGTGTACAAGCATCCGAAAATGCTGTGGCGGATGGTATTGGTTCCAATATGGACGCAGAATCGCTGACGAACGATAATATTGGAGAAGTAGCTGATGAGGATTTAGATCCACTTACGATTAAGTTGTCGAAAGAACGGCCCATTGCGGATAGTCGAGTGGCTTTGGCTCAAGCTGCTGCAACATATGACGGCTGGACCTTGGCTGTCGGGATAGGTCCGGATGCAATTACAGATAAGTATGGTACTGCGTCAGGAGAGAGTACAAAGATAAGTTCTGGAGATACGGTTACTTTACAGGCTGGGAGCGGAATCAAATTAACCCAAGACGGTTCAAAGGTACAAATCGGACTTAAGTTTTTAGATATGGCCCCGGCTGGCTGGCCGTTTAATGATGCAAAAGCAAATGGTGGAGCATCTCTTGCAATCGGTCAAAATAGCGTGGCGGAAGGGCAGCAGGGAACCGCAGTAGGTTTTAAAACTTATGCGGGACAATATTCTTTTGCCGGAGGGACTGAGGCGGAAGCTACAACGAGTTCTGTAGCAATAGGCAATTATGCGAAGGCGATGACCACGAAATCCGTTGCTATCGGAGGGGGCAAACGTAAAGTCGCTAATAAGCCATCCGCTGGATATAAAAAGATTGATAGTGATTTTGCTGTTGCTATTGGTAATGAAACGTATGTGGGAGAAAACTCTGATGGTGCAAATGCACTTGGGGCTAATGCTGAAGTGACTAGTTCTGAATATGGGACAGCACTTGGAAGTTATGCTATTGTGAGTAGCTCAGATAAGGCTATCGCTGCAGGGGGGGCTGCTAATGTAACCAGTTCGAAACAGTCAACAGCTATAGGTGCCGGTTCAAAGGTCAATGAGTCTGTGAATGCTACGGCTATGGGAGCATCTTCTAATATTAGCGGATCTACGAATGCAACCGCGCTGGGTGCTTCCGCTAAGGTAAGCAGTTCGCAAAACGCAACTGCTTTGGGAACCGGCGTCAGTGTGACGAATTCCGCGTATACTACAGCAACAGGTACAGGTGCCACTGTCAGCGGGTCACAATATGCTACGGCAATGGGGCATCTTTCTAAAGCGGAAGGTTCTACGTATGCTACGACTATTGGTGCTTATTCGGGAGTAAGTACTTCAAACTATGGCCTTGCTTTAGGAACCGGTTCTAAGGTTAATAATACTACCGGCGGTGTGGGATTAGGCGCATTCTCTGTAGCTGATCGGAGGACGGATATCTTTGGATATAATCCAACTACCGGCCAGTCTTTTGCCTTAAACGCTGAAATGAAAGCTGCATTTGATGTATGGCAAGCAGCAGTAGTTGAATATAATGCGGATCCTAGCAATACAAGCAAAAGACAGGCCGTTATAGACACAGGTAAACAATATCGGACACTTACTTCGGAATGGGTTTCCGGTAATGGCGCTGTATCAGTTGGTAACAGTGCGGATAGTATGACCCGCCAGATTATCAATGTAGCGGCAGGCAGTCAAGATACGGATGCTGTAAACTTAGCGCAATTGAAAGCAGTGAATACTAAAGTAGACGACAATAAGATTTCTTACGTATCTATCAATACGAAAAAAACAGCCAATAAAAATAATGACCAAGCCGGTGTGCCCGATGATAAGTCGAGCAGGGATGCGGCGGTCATCGGTTCGAATAATATTACTACCGGTCTCGGTAACTGGAATCTTGTTGTCACCGGCTTCGGCAATACGATAAAGAACACGTCTTACGATGCTACTAGTGATAGCGTAACCGAGAAGTTAGTTAATAATGCCTATGTCTACGGTAATGAAAATATTGCCCAGAGAGGTATTGTTATCGGTCGGTACAATGTCATTACCGATAGCGGCCTTAATTCCACCGCCGATATTGCTATCGGTACAAGAAATAAAAATTATGGTACACGCAGTATTAATATCGGTGTTTCTACATTAACAAACGGCGTCGACTCCCTTGCCGTTGGATTCAGTGCAAAAGCTCCGGTAACAGATGCCATTGCTATCGGTGGTTATACTGAGGCTAACAGTGTCGGTTCCATTGCTTTAGGTCAAGGTGCTGTAGCGAATGCCGGTGGAGGCGTTGCTTTAGGTTATGAAAGTTTAGCAAATAGAAGTGCAGGTTCTATCGGATATTTCTCTACCTTGGGATCGACGGAGAGAGCGGCTATAGCTGAAAAACTAGGGAAAACAGCAGAATACAATCAATTAGTTTCCACGATTAATAGTTATTCTGACTTGGCAGCAAAAGAAGCTCAATATCGTTCTTATATCAGCGAGCGACAAAAAAATCAGGATTTGCTGAGTGCTGAGGTGGCAAATCTATCTACCAATGCTGAAGGTAGTGCAGCCTATAATGCCAGCCTGGCTAAGATTAAAGAATATCAGCGGCTAATTAAGGAAAACAATGACGGTGAAAATTCCTTGAGTGGTATTGTATCTACGAATAACCCGGATTATCAAGCACTGTTAAAAGCCCGCACAGACTTACGGAATATGTTTTCTGCTTATATGTCCACGGAATCGGCTATCTCTGTAGGTAATACTAGTAAGGGAATCTATCGTCAAATTACGGGAGTTGCGGCAGGTAGTGAAGATACGGATGCCGTCAATGTTGCTCAGTTGAAAGATCTGGAGGTAGCAGGCCTTAATTTCAAAGGCGATGGCGATACCGTTGTTCATCGTGACTTGGCAGATACCTTGAATGTTGTTGGTGGTAATACAGATACGACTTCCTTGACGGAAGGTAATATTGGCGTCGTAGCCGATGATACGACGGGTACCCTCAATGTTAAATTGGCTAAGAACCTTACTATGGGAGACGGCAGCATTACCTTTGCACCTACGGGAGCGAAAGACGCTGACGGAAACACCTTGGTCCAAGGTCAAGATGGTAAGTGGTATTCTGATTTGTCCGATGCTACCTATGATGCTACCAATAATATCTATACGAAAGCTGATGGCACTACTGTAAGCGCCGTAGATAATCCGGTTGTTTCGTCCGTAAAATTGACCAATACCGGTCTCGACAATGGCGGCAATAAGATTACCAACGTGGCAAAAGGCGTTGATTCTACAGATGCTGTTAATATGGAACAGTTCAATGAAATAAGCACAAAAGTGGATAAAGGCTGGACTCTTGCTGTTGGTAGAGGCCCTGATGCTTCTTCGTCGTACCTTGCGACTGCAGAAGGAGATCCTAAGAAAATCTCCTCTGGCGATACCGTTACCTTACAGGCCGGTAGAGGCGTTAAACTTAAACAAGATGGTGCCGGTGTTCAAATTGGGCTGAAATACATCGATATGGATTCTGCCGGAGATACCTATTATGATGCTACGGCAAGCGCTGGAGGAGCTCTGGCTGTTGGTCAAAATAGTGTGGCCGATGGTCATCAAGGTACGGCTATCGGATATGCAACTCATGCAGGGCAGTATTCTTTTGCCGGTGGTACTCAAGCCGAAGCTGATATGAGTTCAGTAGCTATTGGTGACTATGCAAAAGCAAATAATTCAGGCTCTGTGGCCATCGGGTCAGGTATACGGAGAGTCGCGAATGATCCCGCTAGCGAATATAAAAAAGTTGATAGTGAATACGGCGTTGCAATTGGCTATGAGACCTATGTGGGAGAAAACTCCAAAAATTCCACAGCCCTCGGCACTCATGCAAAATTAGATAGTTCAAGATTTGCCGTTGCAATCGGTAATAACGCAACGGTAACAGGTTCTGACTATGCCACAGCAATCGGTCATAATACTCAGGTAACCAATGTGACAAACGGAGTAGCTTTAGGCTCGTATTCCATCGTAGACCGAAATGCAGGTGTAGTTGGGTATGATGCGTCCGGTGCAGCACATAGTTCAGATAAAACAGGAACTTGGAAATCTGTTATGGGGGCTGTATCTATTGGTCAGAACGGATATACCCGTCAAATTACAAATGTGGCAGCAGGTAGTGCCGACTCAGATGCAGTCAATGTTGCACAGCTCAAAGCGGCCGGAACTGCAGGTCTCAACTTCAAAGGCGATGGCGATACCGTCGTTCATCGTGACTTGGCAGATACCTTGAATATTACAGGCGGTATCACCGATGCAGATTCTCTAACAGAAGATAATATTGGCGTAGTTGCCGATGATGCGAAGGGTACACTCAACGTTAGATTGGCGAAGAATCTTACTATGGGGGATGGAAGCATCACATTCAATAAAGTTATCTTGTCTAGTACAGGTCTCGACAATGGAGGCAATAAGATTACCAACGTGGCAAAAGGCGTTGATTCTACAGATGCTGTTAATATGGAACAGTTCAACGAAGTGAGCAACAAGTTAGATAAAGGTTGGACGCTGGCTGTCGCTAGAGGTTCAGGCACTACATCAGATGCCGATGTAACGGTAGAAGGAGATTCTAAAAAAATAGCTTCCGGTGATACGGTCACTTTGAAGGCCGGCAGAGGTATTAAACTGCAGCAAGATGGCTCAAACGTACAAATCGGACTCAAGTTCATCGATGTGGAACCAGGAGGCGGTAATATTAACGCTGCACAGGCCACTGGGGCTGCTTCTCTGGCTATAGGGCAAAACAGCAAGGTCATGGAACAACGAGGTACTGCCGTCGGATATAATGCCGTTTCAGGACAACACTCTGTTGCCATTGGTGCGGACTCCGAAGCAAACATGAGCTCTGTGGCTATCGGTAGTTATGCGACAGCTAAGTTAGATGGCTCTATCGCTATCGGGAGCGGTAGAAGAGTCATAGAAAATGATCCGACCGGTGGGTATAAAAAGGCTGATAGTGCTTTCGTTACTGTTGTTGGTGATGAAGCTTATGTGGGAGAAAACTCTAAGGATGCCAGCGTTTTCGGGGCTCGAGCGGAAGTAAACGGTTCGGAGCACGCTACTGCAGTCGGAAGTTTTAGTAATATAAGCAATTCATTGCGTGCCACTGCAATAGGGAATACGGCTACCATAACGGATTCAGAACGTGCGACGGCATTAGGCAACACTGCAACAGTAACGAAGTCGGCCTATGCCATGGCCCTCGGTAGTTTCTCGAAAGTAGAAAATGTAGCGCAAGGTGTAGCGTTAGGCGCATATTCCTTAGCAAATAGAAATCCGGGCGTTCTTGGATATGATCCTTCTACCGGTAAATCTTTTGAATTGACACAAGCCATGAAAGATGCGAGCGCTGCATGGCAAGCGGCCTACAATGCATATAACGCTGACAGAAATAATGAAGCAAAAAAACAAGCTTTTGAAGAAGCAGGTAACAATTATCGGAAACTTACCGGTGCATGGCAATCCAATACAGGTGCTGTCTCTGTAGGTAACAGTACAACCGGATTGTCTCGCCAAATTACGAATGTAGCAGCCGGTAGTGCAGATTCGGATGCTGTCAACGTTGCTCAGCTTAAAGCTGCTAAAGTTGAAGTTGTAGCCGGCACCAATATTAAGACTGTAGATACAGATTCATCTGCAGGCTATACGAAGTACACTGTAAATGCCATTGATACGCAGGTGACCGATGGTGCTGTTAAATACGGTACTGACGGAACCGGAACTATTACCTTGAATACCGATGCTAATGGTACTAAGGGTACTGTAACTGTAAGTGGTCTTACTGATAAGTATGTTGATGCTGTTACGTTTGAAAATAATACATTGACCATTAAACGTAATGACGACGAAAGCTTTAAAGTTGATAATCTTGCAACTAAAGCGGATCTTACGACTGAAGCCGGGAAAGTAAACTTGAAATTCACCGGTGACGATACGTCCGAAAATGGCACGATTACTAAGATCAATGGTGCCATCCTCAACATTCTTGGCGGAGCCAGTGAATTTACGGCAGCCGATAACATCGGCGTCGTAAAAGAAAACGATGCTCTTAAGGTCAAACTCGCGAAAGATATCTCTATGGGCAATGGCAGTGTTACCTTTGCAGGAGCTAAAGATGATTCCGGCAATACCTTGGTTCAAGGTCAGGACGGCAAGTGGTATACGGATTTGACGGACGCCGTCTACGATGCAGATAGTCAGACCTACACCAAGGACGGTACAACCTTAACCGCTGTAGAAAATCCGACGGTTTCAGAAGTTAAGTTAAGCAATACGGGTCTCGACAATGGCGGCAATAAGATCACCAACGTTGCAGCCGGTACGGAAGATACGGATATCGTCAACTTGAAACAGCTCAAGGGCAGTACGATTGAATCCGGCAAGTTGAAATACACAGACGCCGGTGTAGGTACGATGACCTTGACGATGCAGGATGGAAGTACCGTTGAAATTGGCGGCTTGCAAGATAAGTACATTACCAAAGCTAGCTTAGATGGTAATAAGTTGATCCTTACTCGCAATGATGATGAAAAATTTGAAATAGATAAGATTGCGACTACCGACGACCTTGTCGGGGAAAACAGCAAAGTAAACCTGAAGTTCACTGGTGATGATACGTCTGAAGATGCTGTGATTACCAAGAAGAACGGTGAAACGCTCAATATCTTTGGCGGAGCTGATAAGGATAAGCTCACTGAAAATAACATTGGCGTCGTATCGGACAACGGGAATTTAAGGATTAAACTCGCTAAAGATTTATCCGGCATCGACAGTGCCCGTATCGGAGGGACTCTAAAAGATGGTGAAATTACGGGTGGCATTTACATTGCTAATCAAGATGTAAAATATAATGGTGCCAGCGGTAAGACTGAAAGCGGCTTATACGTTACCGGTTTGGCCAATACGGCTTGGAATCCGTCTACCGATGGTATCGTAAGCGGACGTGCTGCTACGGAAGATCAGTTGAAAGCTGCCTATGACGGACTTTCGTCAACGATAGGCTCCAATAAAGTCGTAGCCGGTAAAAATATTACCGTAACTGAACTTGAAAATGGTGCAGGCACCGAAGTTGCACTGAGTGACGACCTCTCCTTTGGCGATAAAGACGGTAATAACGTAGCTATTAAGGGCAATGAGGGTATCATCAGCGCCGGAGATGGTGGTACTAATAAAGTGGTCGTCGATGGGACTAAGTCTACGGTAACGGCTGGTACGGGAGATAATACTGTGAATGTAGATGGTGCTGCAGGCCAAGTAACCATTGGAGATGGGACGAATGGTAAACTCGTCATGGGCAATCAAGAAGTGGCGGTTAAAAATGCTGATGGCACGGCGAAAGTTGATGCTGACGGAAATCCTGTTACCGAAAAAGGTAAATTCATCACCGGCCTAGACAACACGACTTGGAATCCTGACGAAAATGGCTATGTACCTGATCGTGCTGCAACAGAAGGCCAGTTGAAGGATGTAGCGGATTCCGTTAAAGACATTACAGATACCATCGGTGTTGGCACTCGTGACTTTGCCGGAGACAGCGGCGAAGCAAAGGTCAAATTGGGTGAGGCGCTGAATCTGAAAGGCGGTGCCGACGTCAACAAGTTATCTGAAGGCAATATTGGTGTTGTTGGAAATGGCAGTAACGGCCTCGACATTAAACTTGCTAAAGATATCAAAGGCCTCGATTCGATAGAAACGAAAGAAATAACGGTAACGGAAAAAGCCAATATTGGCAACGTTTCCATCAGCAATGACAACGTTACCATCGGCACTGGCGACAGCAAGACCATCATCACTAATGAACATGTTATGACCGGCTCAGTCATGACGGGCAACACGACGATCAACAACGATGGCTTGACGATTGTAAATGAAGATTCGTCGAAGAACATTACCATCAATAACAACAACGTCAACATGGGCGGCAACGCGATTCATAATGTTGGTGAAGCGACGGAAGCAACGGACGCCATCAATAAAGGCCAGTTCGACAGAACCGTCGCTGCTATCGGAACGGGCATGAACCAGATGAATAGCCGCATCGGGAAACTCGACAGTCGCGTCAACCGGGTCGGTGCCGGTGCTGCAGCTTTGGCAGCACTGCATCCGTTGGAATACAGCTCCGATTCTAAATGGGAAGTTACGGCCGGCGTCGGTAATTACCGCGGGGCCAATGCCGTTGCCCTCGGGGCTTTCTATCGGCCCAACTACGATACCATGGTCAGCATCGGTTCATCCTACGGCGGCGGTGAAAATATGGTCAACGCCGGCGTAACTTGGAGAATTGGCGAAGGCGAAACGGGTACTTATCCATCGAAGCAAGCCATGGCACAAAGAATTAATAATTTGGAATCAGCTTTATCTCAGCAACATGAACAAATTGAAGCTCAGAACCAAAAGATTGAAGAGCTGATGGCGGCTATGGCAGAGTTAACCAAAAATAAATAATGTTTCATAGCCATCGGAAGATGATGGCCTCAGAAGCACCGAAAATTCTTTGTAATATAGGGATTTCCGGTGCTTTTTTTGTTTTTATGAAAAAAATATTTTATTAGAAATATACGGCTCTCCTATACTGCAAATGAATTGATGAGTATATTACAATAAAAATATCGACAATTAATTGACAGTTATTATGCAGATATATAAAATAAAATTGGAATAATAAGCTAACGATTAGTTTTAAATGACATCTAACTGTTATGATTATAAAGGACTAGGGGGCTTGAATATGAATAAACAGTATAAGGTTATTTGGAGTAAAGTAAGGCATTGCTATGTCGTCGTGTCGGAGCTGGCAAAGCGCAGCGGAAAGACGAAGTCTGGCAAAGCGCAGGCCGGTCAAAAAGTGGCTGTGACGCTGGCAGTCTTGGCCCTTTCGCTCGGCATGACTGGTATCGCTGGTGCGGCTAATAATACGGCAGGTTCCGGCAGTGGGGTTGCTGTGGGCTCGGGGTCTTCGGCTTCCAATGCCAGTGGTGTTGCTATAGGGGCAGGTGCCACCGTCAATACTGACGATGGAGTAGCGATTGGCGCCGGTTCTGTAGCCAATGTTGGTTCTAATGGAATTGGTTATATTCCTCTTTATACAAATTTAGATGGTCTTGAAATTTTTTCACCTACATGGCGGTCATCTTTGGGGGCCGTATCTGTAGGAGTTCAAAATGCTGGAGAAGCAGCTACTGTGACTAGACAAATCGTCGGGGTGGCTGCCGGTAGTCAAGATACAGATGCAGTGAACGTAGCACAATTAAAGAAATTAGATACGAAGATTGAGAAACACAGAGTCCATTATTTTGCCGTATCGACCACTGATACAGATAATAACGACAATGTTAATGCTTTGGGCACTGATTCTATGGCTATCGGCCCGAGTGCCAGAGCAAATGTTGAGAGATCGTTAGCTATTGGTAAATCGGCAAAGTCTTATAGTGTTGGCGGTGTTGCCTTGGGGGCCGACTCATACAATATCGTTCCGGCTAATATGCGTGGCTATATCCCTACATCTGTAACGTTAACCGATGATGAACAAACATCGCCGACTTGGCGCTCCACTTTGGGTGCTGTAGCAATAGGTGTTTCGGCAGAGAATGCTGATGGGGCGATTACAACAGCTACCCAAACGCGTCAAATCGTCGGTGTCGCTGCCGGTACTCAGGATACGGATGCCGTCAACGTTGCACAATTGAAAGCGTTGGGCTCGACTGTTGATGCCAATAAGATTTCTTTTGTGTCGATCAATAAAAAATCTTTAGGTGAAAATGATAATGAAAACAACGACGGTGCCACCGGTGATGATGCGATAGCAATCGGTGTTTTTGCCTCGGCAACGGCGCCTAACGCAACGGCTATGGGGCAAAAAGCTAAAGCAACTAATTATAATTCCATCGCCCTGGGCGATTTTGCCAATGCGTCCGGTATAGGTTCTACTGCTGTGGGCGATTATGCTGCGGCTGAAAGCCATGGCTCCATCGCAATAGGCAGTGAAGCCAATGCAACGGGAATGCAGTCCATAGCCTTAGGTGATGAAGCGAAAGGTACCGGCTATCAGGCAACCGTCGTTGGTGGTGAAGCTACGGCATCCGGTATTAATTCATTGGCGACCGGCTTTGGTGCTAAGTCCAGTGGTCATTTCTCCAGTTCTTTCGGTAGTGAAGCTGTATCTGACGGCGCTTTTGCTACGGCTATTGGTTCTGGAGCCAATGCATCAGCTAAATCGGCGACGGCTTTGGGTGAAAGTTCTACCGCTAATATTGAAGGCGGCGTAGCTCTTGGCAGTGATTCCAAGACGAATATAGGATCTGGTGTCTTGGGCTATGATCCGAGCGGTACGATTACGTCACAAGATGTCCTTCTTGGTAATAATAAAGCAACCTATGATAACTTGCAGACAGAAATTGCAACGGCGCAGACTAATGTAACGTCCTTGGCAAATCAGATTATTGCCTTGCAAAATGAAGCTAATACGGCTGATGAAACTCGCCAGTCGGAAATCATTGAACAAATAAAATCCCTCAATACAGAATTCGAAGCTGCTCGAGCCGATTTACAGACCAAAGTTTCGGAAGCGAATAAACTTGTATCCACTTGGCAGGCAACCGGGGCAGCTGTTTCAGTAGGTGATAGTGAAACGGGCTTAACCCGACAGATTACCAATGTAGCAGCCGGGACCGAAGATACAGATGCCGTCAACGTAGCACAGCTGAACAAATTGAAAGTAAAAGTAGATAAAGGTTGGACCCTTGCTGTTGCTAGAGGTTCAGATTCAAAATCAGAAAATGATGCTACTGTCGAAGGAGATCCAAAACAGATAAATGTCGGCGATACGGTGACTTTAGAAGCCGGTAGAGGTATTAAATTAAAACAAGATGGAGCCGGCGTGCAAATCGGCCTTAAGTACCTTGATATGGAACCTAAAGGAGATACTTATGCTGATGCGGCAGCCAGTGCTGAAGGCGCTCTAGCTGTTGGTCAGAATAGTGTGGCATCGGGGACTCAGGGAACAGCCGTAGGGTTTGCCAATCAGGCAACCGGAAAGAATTCTTTCGCCGGCGGTACTGAAGCGGTAGCCGGTGGTGATAATTCTGTTGCCATCGGTACGAATGCTATAACGACCGATCGAGAATCCATTGCTATCGGTAGAGGAACAGGTAATGCCACTAACGGATTTAAGAAGGTCGATAGTCAATATGGTGTAGCTATCGGATCTGGAGCTGTTGTGGGAGAAAAATCCACAAGTTCAGTTGCAATTGGCGGTAGTGCTCAAGTAACAACTTCAGGCAGTGCGACTGCACTTGGTGCAACTGCCAAGGTGACTAACTCGGTAAGTGGCACGGCTATAGGTGCTTCTGCTACAGTAAGTGGTTCGAGAAATGGTACCGCTATAGGTCGTGGTGCTAAAGTAGAGAATGTGGATTATGCTGTTGCCCTGGGCGATCAATCTTTAGCGAATGTAAGTGCGGGTGTTGTCGGTTATGATGCATCCGGAACCGATCATACTAATGATGCCGCCGGCACTTGGAAATCCGGATTAGGGGCCGTGTCTGTTGGTAAGACCGGCAATACTCGCCAAATTATCAATGTGGCAGCCGGGACTGAAGATACGGATGCCGTCAATGTGGCTCAACTTAAAGCGGCCGGTACAGCCGGTCTCAACTTCAAAGGTGATGGCGATACGATTATTCATCGTGATTTAGGAGCTACATTGAATGTTGTCGGTGGCAATACTGATTCTTTGACAGATAATAATATTGGCGTCGTAGCCGATGATACGACGGGTACTCTCAATGTTAAATTGGCTAAGAACCTTACTATGGGTGACGGGAGCATTACCTTCGTACCTACGGGAGCAAAAGACGCTAACGGCAATACCTTGGTGCAGGGGGAAGATGGTAAGTGGTACACCGACTTGTCCGACGCAACCTATGATGCGACCAATAATGTCTATACGAAAGCTGACGGAACTACCGTAAGTGCCGTAGAAAATCCGGTCGTTTCATCCGTAAAATTGACCAATACGGGTCTCGACAATGGCGGGAATAAGATCACAAACGTTGCAGCCGGCACGGAAGACACGGACATCGTCAATTTAGGCCAGCTTAAAGGCAGTATGATCAAATCGAGTGATGTAACCTATGGTGCTGACGGTTCGGGGACCATTACCTTGACGATGCAGGACGGCAGTAAAGTTACGATTGACAGCCTGAAGGATACATTCGTTAAAGAAGCGAAACTTGAAAACAACACGTTGACCTTTACCCGTAATGACGATACATCCTTTGAAGTAGGGGATATTGCATCTAAGAGCGACATGGATTCAGCCATTAGCAGTGCTAACCTGAAATTCACCGGGGATGATACGTCTGTTGATTCTACGATCACCAAGAAAAACGGTGAAATCCTCAATGTTCTTGGCGGAGCCAGTGAATTTACCACAGCCAATAACATCGGTGTCGTCAAAGAAAACGATGCACTTAAGGTTAAGTTGGCTAAGAACCTTACTATGGGTGACGGCAGCATTACCTTTGCACCTACGGGAGCAAAAGACGCTGACGGCAATACCTTGGTACAGGGTGAAGATGGGAAGTGGTACTCTGACCTGTCCGGTGCTACCTACGATGCGACCAATAATGTCTACACCAAAGCTGACGGAACTACCGTAAGTGCCGTAGAAAATCCGATCGTTTCGGCCGTTACCTTGACCAATACGGGCCTCGACAATGGCGGCAATAAGATCACCAACGTTGCAGCCGGGACGGAAGACACAGATATCGTCAACTTGGGTCAGCTCAAAGGCAGTACGATTCAGTCCAGCAAGTTGGAATACACCGACGCTGGAGTGGG
>ENA-OQJU01000269-OQJU01000269.1-human-gut-metagenome-genome-assembly--contig:-NODE-269-length-36327-cov-6.172359_pt1 | contig 36327 bp, 25 predicted proteins | sample MGYA00242608_ERZ504774 | MGnify/ENA primary metagenome ERZ504774 (study PRJEB26092, sample SAMD00036349) | human gut metagenome | host: Homo sapiens | study: EMG produced TPA metagenomics assembly of...
GATTCTCTTGACACTGTAGAACTTATCATGGAATTCGAAAAAGAATTCGGTATCTCTATTCCTGATGACCAAGCTGAAAAGATTGGCACAGTACAGGATGCTGTAGCTTACATCGAAGAACACGCTAAGTAATTCGATTTCATCAGTATGGAATTAAAGAGAGTTGTAGTAACAGGTCTTGGCGCCATTACTCCTGTTGGCAATAATGTCCCGGAATTCTGGGAGAACCTCGTGAACGGGGTTAGTGGAGCAGGACCTATTACTCATTTCGATGCATCGCAATTCAAGACTCAATTTGCATGTGAAGTCAAAGGCTTCGATGCAACTCAATATATCGACCGCAAAGAGGCTCGTAAAATGGACCTGTACACACAGTATGCCGTTGCCGTTGCCAAAGAAGCAGTTGCAGACTCGGGTCTTGATATCGAAAATGAGGATTTAAACAGAATCGGCGTTATTTTTGGTGCCGGTATCGGTGGTATACGTACATTTGAGGAGGAAACGAGTAATTACGCCCTTCACAAAGAAAACGGTCCTAAGTACAATCCGTTCTTCATCCCTAAGATGATTTCAGATATTGCTGCCGGACAGATTTCTATTATGTATGGCTTCCACGGCCCGAACTACGCAACTTGTTCTGCATGTGCAACTTCTACTAACGCCATCGCCGATGCATTCAACCTGATCCGTCTGGGTAAGGCAAACGTGATTGTATCCGGTGGTTCGGAAGCCGCTATCGCAGCTGCCGGTGTAGGAGGTTTCAATGCTATGCATGCATTGTCAACTCGTAACGACGAACCACAATCTGCATCTCGTCCGTTCAGTGCAAGCCGTGACGGCTTTGTAATGGGTGAAGGTGGTGGATGTTTGATTCTTGAAGAACTGGAACATGCAAAAGCCCGTGGCGCAAAAATCTATGCAGAAGTTGCCGGCGTAGGTATGTCTGCTGATGCTCACCACCTGACAGCATCTCATCCGGAAGGACTCGGTGCAAAATTGGTGATGAAGAATGCCCTGGAAGACGCAGAGATGAGTCCTGAAGAAGTGGATTACATCAATGTTCATGGAACATCTACTCCGGTCGGAGATATATCGGAAGCCAAAGCAATCAAAGAAGTATTTGGTGAACATGCTTTTGAGTTGAATATCAGTTCAACCAAATCAATGACAGGTCACTTGTTGGGCGCTGCCGGTGCGGTAGAATCAATTGCAAGTATCCTGGCTATTAAGAACGGCATCGTTCCTCCGACTATCAATCATGCCGAAGGTGACAATGACGAGAACATTGACTATAATCTTAATTTCACGTTCAACAAAGCACAGAAACGCGAAATTAATGTTGCCCTTTCGAATACATTCGGATTCGGCGGTCACAATGCTTGTGTAATCTTCAAGAAATACGCTGAATAAAGTCGTGTTACGTAATAAAATAGATAAGATAAGACTCCTGTTCCGCAAGGATAGAGAGTCTTATTCTTGTTTTTACCGTATACTCGGGTTCTATCCCCGCAACATCAGGCTGTACGAGCAGGCTCTACTGCATAAATCAACGGCAGTACGTTCGGAAAAAGGACGTCCGTTGAACAATGAACGCCTGGAATTCCTCGGTGACGCCATCCTTGACGCCATCGTAGGAGATATTGTCTATCAACACTTCGAAGGTAAAAGGGAAGGATTCCTGACCAATACACGTTCTAAAATCGTTCAACGTGAGACTTTGAACAAACTGGCTGTCGAAATAGGCTTGGATAAACTCATCAAATATTCGACACGCTCTTCCTCCCACAACAGCTACATGTATGGCAATGCATTTGAGGCCTTCATCGGTGCAATTTATCTTGACCGCGGATATGAATGCTGCAAGCAGTTCATGGAAAGAAGAATCATCGAACCTTATATCGATTTGGATAAGCTTTCACGTAAGGAGGTCAACTTCAAGTCAAAATTGATTGAATGGAGTCAAAAAAACAAGATGGAAGTTTCTTTCGAATTGATTGAGCAGTCCCTCGACAAAGAAAATAATCCTGTATTCCAGACAGAAGTGCGAATCGAAGGCATACTCGGTGGATCAGGAACAGGATACTCTAAAAAAGAATCCCAACAGAATGCAGCACAGATGACCCTCAAAAAGATTAAAGGAGATCCTGAGTTTATGGCAAGTGTACAAGAAGCCAAAACACAGAATAATGTACCTGCAGAAGATACGACTCCCGAATCAGAAACGTCTCTGACCGCAGAAAATCAACAGATCGACGAAATTATATCAACCGAAGAGATCAGTGTGTAATCCAAATACAGACACTGTTTATCCAAAGCAGATTCCCATCCGGCGTCCCTGCACCACAAGATCGTGTTCCTCGGTCACCAACTTCAACTTTCCGGCTACCTCCTCTAATGCAACAGAAGATATCTCATCCCCTTTCAAAGCAATCATACGACCGAACTGTCCATTAGCGATCAGTTCTGTTGCATGTCCTCCCATACGGGTAGACAAGTTACGGTCGAAAGGTGTAGGCGACCCACCACGCTGAATATAACCTAATACAGTTTCACGTGTCTCAATACCCGTTTCATATTCAATCTCCTGAGCAATATATTCGGCAGCACGTTTACGTCCATCGGTCTGGATGCCCTCGGCAACCACCACAATCGAATAGGGTTTTCCTTTCTTCAAGCGATTTAAAATCGTATCTCCTATATTTTTAATATTGTAAGGTATCTCCGGTACCAGAATAACATCGCCTCCACCTGCCATGCCCGAATATAAAGCAATCCAACCGGCTTTATGTCCCATCACCTCGATCACCATCACCCTTTTGTGCGAACTCGCCGTGGAATGAAGCCGGTCAATAGCATCCGTAGCAATACTCACTGCCGAGTCGAATCCGAAAGAGATATCAGTACCCCAGATATCGTTATCGATCGTTTTGGGCACAGAAACAATATTGATTCCCATCGCAGCAAACTTTGCAGCGGTTTTCTGTGTACCATTCCCCCCGATACACACTACACAATCAAGACCCAATTCTGCAATATTACGTTGTATTAACGCAGGTTTATCTACATCCGAGATAATGCCTTGCTTACGAAACGGTTTCTCCCGCGAAGTTCCCAGCATGGTACCGCCTAAATTCAACAATCCGGACAAAGATTTTTCAGTAAACGATTCTACTTCTTTCGTCAACAGTCCCTGAAAACCACTGTGAATCCCTACAACTTCCATCCCGTAATGATTAATAGCTGTTTTGCATACCCCACGAATTGTAGCGTTTATACCGGGGCAATCGCCGCCTGATGTAAGAATTCCGATCTTCATTGCTGCTCTTTTTTTATTGAATATTACGTATTTAAAAGAAAAAAGCTACTCTATTACATACAAAAGCATGACATATCCTCACTTTTAACTATTATTTCCGTCGTAAAGATAGAAAAAAAAGATAATTAAGGCTATTTTTGCACGACTAAACATTATATGTTAAAGAGCAATGAATATTACAAAGATTATAAGCAAAGTTTTTGATTCCCGTTTAAAAGCAATAGATCTTTACGATACACAAGCCGGAGAAATACAACACCGGGTATTGACTCGTCTGGTGAAACAAGCAGAAAATACCGAATGGGGAAAGAAGTACGATTATAAATCTATCCGCAATTACGAAGACTTTAAAAATCGCCTCCCCATACAAACCTACGAAGAAGTTAAACCTTATGTAGAGCGTCTCCGCGCGGGCGAACAAAACTTGTTGTGGCCTTCGGAGATACGCTGGTTTGCCAAATCTTCGGGTACAACAAACGATAAGAGTAAATTCCTCCCGGTCAGCAAGGAAGCCTTGGAGGATATTCATTACCGGGGCGGAAAAGATGCAGCTGCAATCTACTTTCGCATGAACCCCGAAAGTCGTTTCTTTTCCGGTAAAGGATTAATTCTGGGAGGTAGCCACAGCCCGAACCTCAACTCCAACCACAGCCTGGTGGGCGACCTTTCGGCCATATTGATTCAAAATGTCAGTCCACTGATCAACCTGATACGCGTGCCAAGCAAACAAATCGCGTTAATGGACGAATGGGAGGCTAAGATTGAAGCTATCGCCAACAGTACCATACCGGTGGATGTGACCAACCTTTCCGGTGTTCCTTCCTGGATGCTGGTACTCATCAAACGTATCCTTGAGAAAACAGGCAAACAAACCTTAGAAGAGGTATGGCCCAATCTGGAAGTATTTTTCCACGGCGGTGTGGCTTTTACCCCCTACCGCGAACAATACAGACAAGTCATTCATTCTTCTAAAATGCATTATGTCGAAACTTATAATGCATCGGAAGGCTATTTCGGCACACAGAATGACCTTTCCGACCCGTCTATGCTATTGATGATCGACTATGGTGTTTTCTACGAGTTTATTCCTTTGGAGGATGTAGAAAAAGAAAATCCCCGTACTTATTGCCTGGAAGAAGTAGAATTAAATAAGAACTATGCAATGGTGATTTCCACCTCTTGTGGATTATGGCGCTATATGATTGGGGATACAGTAAAATTCACCCGAAAGAATCCGTATAAATTCGTCATTACCGGACGTACCAAGCACTTCATCAACGCATTCGGCGAAGAGCTAATCGTAGATAATGCCGAGAAAGGACTTGCCAAAGCCTGCGCCGAAACAGGAGCTCAGGTCAGCGAATATTCTGCTGCTCCCGTATTTATGGATGCAAATGCCAAATGCCGTCATCAATGGCTTATTGAATTTGCCAAAATGCCCGATTCCATCGAGAAATTCGCAATGATACTGGATGCTACCCTGAAAGAGGTCAATTCGGATTATGAAGCAAAACGATGGAAAGATATTGCTCTCCAACCATTAGAGGTAATTGTAGCACGCAAGGGCCTCTTTCATGACTGGCTTGCGAAGAAAGGAAAATTAGGCGGTCAGCATAAAGTTCCAAGACTAAGCAATACAAGAGATTATATTGAAGAAATGATTGCTTTGAATGAACGGTGATGAACGACCGGTGGTTTTGAACGATCAACGATGAATATAATGTAAATAGCGCAGCCCACTCATCGTTGATCGCTCATCGTTATGATCCCTCCTCCCAACAACAAACCGTCTTTGTAAAAAGCGGCAGCTTGTCCTTCTGCAATAGCAGATAAAGGTTCGTGCAATCGTATGTGTAGCAACCCTTCAGGAGTGATTGTAACCGAACAATGGTTTTCTTGTTTCCGATACCGTATTTTCACTATGACATCATCACAGCCCAACAGACGAGATTCATCCACTATGTTCCAATCTTTCAGCCACATTTCTGATTTCTCAAGTGATTTCAAGGATGCCAATACCACTTCATTCGTTTCCGGATGGATTTCTTTTACGAAAACAGCACGATTCAACTGAATGCCCAATCCTCTACGTTGGCCAATCGTATAAAAAGGATATCCCTCGTGCCAAGCTATAAAATTGCCGCTTTCATCGAGGAATCGTCCTCTCTCTACTTTTCTGTATATGTTACGGTTCTTATCTCCGGACTCATCACAAAGACATTTCTTCAGAAAGCTACGATAATCGAGCGGACAAAAACAAACACCGATACTATCTTTCTTTTTCGAGACCTTTTCAAATCCCCTCCCGGCGGCATAAGCACGTGCTTCAGACTTAGTCATTCCACCCATCGGGAGTAACATACGTTGCAGAATCTCTTGCTTTAACCCCCACAGGAAAAAGGACTGATCCTTATTCACATCTTCAGCAGGTGCAATATAATAATTCCCATCTATCCACTGTTTTCTCACGTAATGTCCCGTAGCCAAATAAAAAATGCCCATTTCATCGGCGATTTTTGCCAACAAGGGCCATTTCAACTGATTATTGCAAAGAGTACAGGGTACCGGAGTATGACCGGACATATATTCATCAATGAAGTAATCTATAATCTGTTCTTGAAAAACTTTGCGAGCGTCATACGTAATATGACCGATACCCAAACGAGCAGCTAACGCACGGGCATCCTCCAAATATTCAGTAGAACCGTTGAACTCATAAAAACGAAAAGTAACCCCTGTTACTTCATAACCGGCTTCAAGCAATAACATAGCAGCCACAGAACTGTCTGTACCGCCACTCATTCCCAACAAGACTCGTTTGTTTTTTTCCATCATACCGCAAAATTACATAAAATCCCGTATCTTTGATCCTCCAAACCCGATAGAATGAAAGAAGCACTTACCACGAACCAAGTTGTCATTGTACTCGTAGAGCACCCTGTTTTGGGACTATTGCTCGTACCGTACACCGTCGGCCGGGCCTTGGACAATACGTTGGAAGTGATCGAACAGGCTTTTCATGCTTCTCCCGATGCCCTGAAAAAAATGAATGAAGCGGAACAAAAAGCTATCGACATAGCTTCACACTATACTGAGAAATATTTGATGGGAGTCTATTCACGTGAGAAGACAGTTCCCAAATTCCTCCGTAAACTAACCGAGGACAGCAATAAACTAAAGCAACAAATCCGCCCTTTCATCGAGAAAAAGCTCTTGGAAATGCTAGAACTGATATGTAACAGACAGCTTCCGTTCTATCAAAAGCCAAGTGGCAGCAAACAACTTTATGAACACCACGCGTACCGCGTCCATCCTCACAACCTAAAAACTCATTTTTCATTCAAAGTAACCGAAGAACACTTCAGTTATCAGTTGCAGTGCTACGATGATGATACTCCGGTTTCATTAATGGAGCAGAAACCTGTCGTCGTCCTTACCTCAAATCCTGCCACTCTGCTGCTGGGTATGGATTTATATACTTTTAGCCACATCGAAGCCTCACGTTTGTTACCCTTCACTAAAAAAGAACGTATCAGCGCAGATGCTTCACTAACCGAAAAATATATAGATAATATCATAATTCCTCTCGCACGTTATCACGACATCAGTATACAAGGATTAAAAGTCGTCAGAGAGAAACGTCCGTGTAATGCTTATCTCTATCTTGAAGATACGATTTATAACGATACATTGTTACGGCTTGATTTTCGTTACGGCGAACAGTCCTTTTCACCGCAGCCCTCCGATGAAACCAGGAAATTTGTCTTTCGTGAGCAAGAAGAGGAGGAAATCGTCATACACTATTTCCAGCGTAATTCAACCGCTGAAAGAAAAGCTGTACATCTGCTTCAGAAAGCCGGCTTGCAATGCATCAGTGACTCCCATTTCAAGCTATCATCCGCGGCTCCCGAAAAGAACATTACCGAATGGATCAGCCACCATCGCCAAATGTTGCTCGAAGAGTTTGTCTTGTCCAGTGATACACAAAACAAACCGTACTATCTTCCCGAAATCCGGATAGAACAGAGTTGTGAAGACGGTCCCGATTGGTTTGACCTACACATCACTGTTGTCATCGGCAATCAGAGAATTCCTTTCAGCCGCTTCCGAAAAAACATACTGGAAGGCAATAGAGAATATATCCTCCCCGACGGACGCATTGTCCTTCTACCCGAAGAATGGTTCAGCAAGTATGCCAACCTTCTTGAAGCAGGCAAAGAATCAGACAAAACGATCCGTCTGAAACGCCCCTTTATCGGTGTAATAGAATCTATTTTAGAAAAAGACCGACAAAGCACAAGCATCAAAACGCTGCTGAGCAAAGAAATTCCCGTACCCATCGGGCTTAAGGCTAATCTTCGCTCTTATCAACAGAAAGGCTTTTCATGGTTGGCAAACCTCTATCTTGAAGGATTTGGCGGATGCCTGGCCGATGATATGGGATTGGGCAAGACTTTACAGACACTCGCTCTCCTGCAATATGTCTACAAACCGGGAAATACAACCGAAGCAATTCGGGAAACAATCGATTTGAAAAAAGCGGAAAGCACTTCGGATTGCCTCCCTCAAAAACAAGTATTCTTCGATGAAAAGGGACAATTTTCACTCTTTCCCATGCAAAGCAAAGAGGAAGAAAACTCCCGGATCGCCCCCCAAGTTCCACAAATTCCGGAACCGGTTCAAAAGCAAAACCGGATATCCCCCTTACACGGTACCCTGATAGTCGTACCTACCTCCCTTTTACATAATTGGAAACGTGAGGCATCTCGTTTCACCAATCTGTCAATGATGGAATACAATGGAAGTTCACCCAACGAAATTACCCGATTGAAAAAATATTTCGACCGTTATCATTTGATTTTCACTACTTATGGTACGATGCGCAACAACATAGCAACCTTAAGCCAATATACATTCGAATGCATTGTCCTTGACGAGAGTCAAAACATTAAAAACAGCGAATCCCTCACGTTTCGTTCGGCCATACAGCTACGCAGCAAACACAGGCTGATCCTGACAGGAACTCCCATCGAAAATTCACTGAAAGACCTTTGGGCACAATTTCATTTTCTTCAACCCGAACTTTTAGGAAATGAAACCACTTTCAGCAAGCATTTTATCAATGCCATCCGGCAAGGAGACGAACGAATGAAGGATCGCTTACGTCAGCTCATCACACCATTCATCCTACGCAGAAGTAAGCAGGAGGTAACCCCGGAACTGCCATCATTAACCGAAGAAGTAGTTTATTGCGATATGACAGAAAGACAAAACGAACTCTATCAACATGAAAAGAACAGCCTTCGGAACATCTTACTGGAACAGACTGCAGAGAAGGGACAACAATCTTTCACGGTACTCAATGGAATCCTCCGTCTAAGACAACTCTCCTGTCATCCGCAATTGGTTTTACCCGATTTCATCGGTGATTCGGGTAAATTATATCAGATTATAGAAACCTTCGAAACGCTCCGCAGCGAAGGACACAAAGTTCTGATCTTCTCTTCTTTCGTTAAACACCTGGAATTAGTTGCCGGTGAATTTCGTAAACGCAAATGGGATTACGCCTTCCTGACAGGCTCTTCAACCAATCGTCCGGAAGAAATAGCACGCTTTAACCGTGACCTCAAGATACAGGCTTTTCTTATCTCACTCAAAGCCGGAGGTGTAGGCCTCAACCTGACACAGGCAGACTATGTATTCATTATCGATCCTTGGTGGAACCCGGCAGCCGAATCACAGGCCATCGCCCGCGCCCACCGTATCGGACAAAACAATCAGGTGATTGCTTACCGTTTTATCACTCAAGGCAGCATAGAGGAGAAAATTATACAACTGCAAGAAGAAAAGCGCAAACTGGCCGAAACCTTTATTACAGATACCGAGCAGCTTCCGGCACTAACCAACCGAGAGTGGGCCCGACTTTTAGGATCATAGCCTTCTTCCCGCTACTTATCAGGCCGGTTCTCTCATACATTCAAGATCAGAAAACCGCACTGACAACCTGCATGGTGTATACACTTTCCACTTCGGGATAGTCATCTGTAAACTGATCCAGGAGATCCTCATAAAAGCCATAAGGCACCATAGCCACACTTCGTGTCTTCGACGGATAATATCTCTGAACAATATATGTCCTTTCCATACCATCCAACTTTATTTCATATTTCCGATATGAACTATTCCCAACCGCAAGAGAACTACGGGTGAAAGTCCCTTCTTTATATTTCTCACCGTATTTATCCGGATAGACATATACAATTCCCCCTTGATCCTTTGTATATATAAACTGATAACCGCCTCCTGCTTTTACAGGAATGGAAGCCAAGGCTTTTTCTTTCAGTTCCTTTTGTGCAGCCACCGTCATCTTATCGCCTTTCACATAAGCATCCAGCTTAACGATCTTCATTTTATCAGACCGATAATCTATTTTCACTTTTAAACCGACGGATTCTCCTTTCGCATCGGTAATAGTCACTTCCGCATCACCAACGCCCAGTGTTTCGTAGTTGAAAGCATCCGAAAGCTTATCCATATTCACTTTGAGGATATCAGAATTGCTACTTACGGTATAGGGTTTTACTCCTCCATAAATGGCGATAGACGTCTGATTTGTATTCGGATAATAAGCAGTCCAGACACCATTTTCAATATTATTAAATGAATCGTCTCCAATTCTTAACGGTTCGGATTCCTCCTTATCACAGCCGGCCAGTCCCAGCAGAAAGGCTGTAGCCAGTAAAGTAAAGCATAGATAGCTTCGTAATGCCCGAGTTTTCATGTTTTTGTGTTTTTATGGTTACTTATCAGACAAATATATGCATTTTTTGTTTAGAGAGTTTCTATTTCTCTCTTTTTTAGAAAATTATCATTCAGAATCTTTTTATCACCCAATCTAAATCTGACAGCATATCTCCTCTCCCGCCCTAAAAATCACTGAACCTAAAATCCCGGTCCACTCTTTTCCCTCCGATACCATTTACATCGTTTCCCCGCATCAACTATCTGACTCTTCCACCATTCAATATATACCCCATCCTTATCAGAAAAACTTCATGAAGCCCTCCTCCATTCTTTATCAGATGTATTGCCGGCTGTATATATGTATCCCGATTAAACGAATAACGATATGTCACTTCTCCGGCAACTTCATTACACGATTTGAACTGAGCGGCAGACAGGAACAAGCCCGCCTCATGCCGCTTCTGACCACCCGGAACATAAATCCACGTCACACCTGCTCCCATATAATTTCTGCATTCACTGAGCGCAGAAGAAGTACGGGTGTATTGTACTAACAGGTTTACCTCCTGACGAACTCTACTCCATAACTTTCGTTCTGCATACCCCCACCAGGCAAACATCATCTTCGGGGAGACTTTCTTTTCCCTTTCCCGGGTCTTCCACTCTCCAGCCACATCAGGCATATTACCGTTAGTATGTAGAGAGAAACCGCCAAAACACTTTCCATATTCTGTTTGATAATTAATTTCCGTTATACTGAATACTCCGTCCTTGCGAGGATTGAATGTGAACGGATGTTTACCTTTACTCCATCCGTTGTACCCTTTACCGTTGTACAGACTACTTTCAATACCGAACCGGCCCAGCGTCATCTTATAATCGAGACATAATGCAGCCAGAGGATAATTGGCTATCGGATAGTTAGCGGACAAAGTAGGGAATATCCCGCACGAACTGTTTGTAAACAGTGACATACAAGGAGTTGTGAAATAATCTTCATTCAGATTGCGAATCCCGGCAAACAAAGTGATATTTCCGATAAGCCGGGTATATCCCAGCACAGCAATGGCACAAGGTAAATTATCCTCTTCAATATTCGAGAAGGTTTGCAGGTCATTAATGATCCGTTCCGGACGCGTCTTATATACGTGTATCGAAGCAAACTCCAAGATTCCCTTCGTACCGATGGGCACGTATGCGTCCAATCTTAACAGGTTGCACCAGTTCGTCCTCTTCTTCAGATCATATTGGAACTCGGTAATATAGGTGGCGCCACACGTCTGGGCGCAAAGGCGGAGGACGCTCCCGAAAAGCATCCAACAGACTATTGCAATATAGTTCATAATTTCCCATTCTTGTAATTCAGTCAGTAAATAGAGTTCGATTCAGCCTACTTCTTCCCCGTCTTTATAACCATTTCGAAAATCTTCGAATATACCAGCTCTTCATAAATTGTGTAAGAACACAGTAGGATACCAAGATAAGCACCAGCCAGGGGAAGTAACTCAACGGTAACGGTTCAAGTCCTATCGACAGGCCAAACGATGTGAAAGGAATAGCTATGCCCATTGCCATGATCAGGAAGGTCAACCCCAGCACCGGCCAGGTGGCACGACTCTGAAAAAACGGTATCTTACGAGTCCTGATCATATGTACGATCAATGTCTGTGACAATAATCCCTCGACAAACCAACCGGACTGAAAGAGAGTCTGGTGCTCAGGTGAATTACAGGCAAACACGTACCACATCAAACAATAGGTGGCAATATCGAAAACGGAACTTATCGGCCCGATGTAAATCATAAACCGACTCAGATCGGATGCGTCCCACTTCTGGGGTTGCTTCAGAAACTCGGCATCCATCCGGTCAAACGGAATGGTAGTTTGCGAGATATCATACAAAAGGTTCTGAATGAGCAGATGTATCGGCAACATGGGCAGAAACGGCAGAAATGCACTGGCGAACATCACACTGAACATATTGCCGAAATTGGAACTGGCGGTCATCTTTATGTATTTGGTGATATTGCCAAAGGTCTTACGCCCTTCCAAGACACCCTCTTTGAGCACACTCAAATCTTTGTCCAAAAGAATGATATCGGCACTCTCCTTCGCAATGTCCACGGCAGAATCTACGGAAATACCAATGTCCGACTGCCTCAATGCTCCGGCATCATTCACCCCGTCACCCAAAAATCCTACCGTGTTACCATTTTGCTGAAGAATCATGATTATCTCGCTCTTCTGCAAAGGCGTCAGCCTGGAAAAGAGAGTGGCTTGTCCCACTATTTCACGTAATTCTTCCCTGTCCTTGCCTTCAAGCTCAACCCCTGTTACCGAATGGCACGTATCAATGCCTATCTGCCGGGCAATGGCGTTCACGATTACATCATTATCACCGGAAAGTATCTTAACCTCGATACCATATTCGCGCAATTGGCGGATAGCCTCGGCAGAAGAGGGCTTGGGGGGATCAAGAAACGCCAGGTAACCAATAAGTACCATCTCGTCCTCGTCAGTGACGGCAAAGTCCCGTGCCTTGCTGATAAAGCTTTTTTGTGCGATGGCAAGTACCCGCATCCCGTTACGATTCATATCATCACTGATTCTCTTTGCCTTACTTCTGAGTTTATCGGTCAATTCATATACCTGACCGTTGAACTCGGCATGAGAGCAAATATTCAGCATCTCCTCCACAGCTCCCTTCGTGATGATTTGCCTTTTTCCCTGCTGATCTTCAATAACTACCGACATCCGACGTCGACTGAAATCAAACGGTATCTCATCTATCTTCGTGTAACCTTCCGTCAGATGTTCCAGATTTTCTTCGCGTACGTGGGCAAGGATAGCTTTGTCCATCAGGTTCTTGAGACCTGTCTGAAAGTAACTGTTAAGGAATGCGTGGCGCAATATCCTTCGGGAATGATCATCGCTGCCGTCCGCATTGATATACTTCTCCAATACGATTTTATCGCAGGTCAGCGTACCGGTCTTGTCGGTACAAAGAATGTTCATGGCCCCGAAATTCTGGATGGCATTGAGATTCTTCACGACCGTTTTTTTCTTCGACATTGATACAGCACCTTTCGAGAGGTTTGCTGTGACTATCATCGGAAGCATCTCAGGAGTCAATCCCACAGCCACCGATAAGGCAAATATGAATGCCTCGAACCAATCGCCTTTTGTGAAACCGTTGACAAAGAAGACGAATGGAACCATCACCAGCATAAAGCGTATCAGTAAGAAACTGACCTTACTGATTCCCTTGTCGAAAGCGGTAGTCGCACGTTCACCCACTAAACTTCGGGCTATCGTTCCGAGATAGGTATCGTTACCCGTCCCGAAAACGATTCCTTTGGCAGATCCGCTGATAACAGTGGAACCCATGTAGCAGATATTGTCAAGCTCGATGACGCTTCCGTGACTGTGTCTCCTACCGTTTATTTCAGGAAATTTCTCTACTGGATCGGACTCACCGGTAAGTGATGCCTGGCTGACAAACAGATCCTTCGATTCAATGATGCGGATGTCTGCCGGAATCATGTCACCGGCAGCAAGGCAAACAACATCACCCGGTACCAATTCCGTAATATCAACCTCCTCACTTCCCGAAAACCGCTTTACGAAACAGGTATTTTTGACCATCTTCATCAATGAGTCAGTAGCTTCACTTGCTTTCCACTCCTGCCAGAAGCGGAGAATGGCACTGCAAACTACCATCGAGATAATAATCAGAACAGCTGTCCACTCACGGTCTTCAGGACGGGCCATTACTACATCGATGACCAGAGAGATGACAGCCAGCGCCGTCAACACACCGATAAACGGATTGATGAACGTACGGATGAAAAGTACGAGTGGATTCTTCTTTTGCTCTCGTGAGATTTCATTTTTACCATAGGCGGATTGTCGTTGCCCGATCTCTTCTTCACTCAGTCCCACACTCGAAGTCTGGAAATAAGAATATGCAGTCTTAGCAGGTTGCGTAGCAACCAGGAATACCCGTTCGGAATTAAATTGATACTGCGCTTTCTTTTTTTCTTTCTTTCTCCAAATCATAATCTTTGCGCTTTAATAAGTAGACACTCGGTTCGTTTTTAACGCCACAAAGGTACAAACCACCTTATGAGAAGGTAGTTAGAAACAAATTAGAGCAGTATTAGAAAAGTATTAGAATTTGCCGGATCGGAAGAGATCGATTCTACAATCTTACCGGAATTATAAATGATGAAACCTTATCACAAAGGTAGTGCCCTCTCCTTGGTGTGAATACACCGAGATCTCACTCTTATGGAGGGTGAGTATCTTCTTTGTAAGCGTCATTCCGATACCATGTCCCTGAGCCTGGTTTTTATTCTCTCCGCGGTAGAAGAGCTTGAACAAGTTCTCCTTATCCGTTTCGGACATCCCGGCACCGTTGTCGGATAAACTTACGATGGTCCACTGATCACAGAATGAGATCTGGATAAACGACGTCCGGTTATCAGAATACTTGCAGTTATTCTCTATGAGGTTCACAAAAGCAGTGGTAAGCAGATACGGATTCCCGATCACAGTCAACACACGGTCATCATCTGCCTCCTGCTCGAAAATCAGTTCTATGTGATAATCCGGATGGGCTTTGAGCACAAGCTCATTGGCATCCAACAGCAATTCATCCAGCCGGATTTCCTCTTTCTTGATTTGCTCGGGATAATAATCCGCTTTGGCAAGGTTCAACAAGCCATCTATCAGTTCAATGACGCGCTGGGAATCTTGTAACGCATTGTGTATTGAATTTTGATATTGTGTGACAGTACGTTCCTTTTGCAGCGCCAAGTCAAGTTCTGCCGACAGTGCCGCTATAGGTGTACGAAGTTCGTGTGATACATTGCTCACAAACATCCGCTGATCATTGAAAGTCTTTTCCACCCTGTCCAGCAGTGCATTGAAGGCAAGGGCGAGTTCTCCCAGTTCATCATGCTCGTTCTTGACAGGCAACCGTTCGTCGATTTGAGTGACGGTGATACCCTCGGCTTTACGTACGATGCTACGGATAGGGGCAAGTGAACTTTTGGCAAGCATATAACCCACAATGACGAGCACACTCAGTCCGCCGATAGATAAAAGGAGAAGCAGCCGCGTCATTATGACCTGATTAATATGTCCGTAACGGTCGTAAGCGGCAGCTGTCACCACATAATTTTTACCCCCGAACTCATATAAAATCCCTATCCCCTGATAGTCTCCTGTACGGAAGTCGATCTCCTTTTTCCGGACAATCTCATCGATCATTCCGGGAGTCTCCTTAATGATATCGTTGTGCAACGCATCGTGGTAGAGTATCCGGAAGTCGGGAGTGTATACAGCTACTTCCACCTCATCAATGAACTGACGATTATTGAGATATATCGACTGCATGGTTTCTACATCAACCTGATTGTTAAGAAACAGATGGGCTTTAGTGATAGCTTCGCTTCGCAGGCTACGATAAAAAGAATCACTGCGCAGATGTTCGTTCACACAATAGATAGTGGCCATAAACACGAGAAAGATAGTGGCCGTGATACCTGCATATTTGATGGTAAGGATACTTCTTATTTTCATAACTTATCGGTGAGAATAAATCCCATGCCTGTCTTTGTGTGTATGAGTTTAGTATCGAAGTCACGGTCTATTTTCTTACGGAGATAGTTGATATAGACATCAATGAAGTTCGTACCCGTGTCAAAGTGCGTGTTCCACACTTTGTCGGCTATATCCATCCGGCTGACAACTTTCTCTGCATTCTCGATCATATATACCAGCAGGTTGTATTCTTTGGGAGAGAGCTTAATGTCCCGTCCCGCCCTCTTTACGCTCTTGTCCAACAGGTTTACGGATAAGTCTGCATAATTTAACTCTTCCTCCACATCAGTCACTACTGCAAGTTTTCGTTTCAGAAGAACCCGGATACGAGCATACAGCTCCCTGAAGTCGAAGGGTTTCACCATGTAATCATCCGCTCCGGCATCAAACCCATCCAGTTTGTCGTCCGTACTGCCCAATGCGGTGAGCATCAGGATAGGAATGGCAGGGTTAGCAGCCCGAATCTCTTTGCACAATTCAAATCCGTCCATCTTGGGGAGCACAATGTCCGAAATGACAAGGTCGAACGTATTTGCACGGAACATTCTCAGTCCCATAGCTCCATCGTAAGCTACCAGACAGTTGTAACCGTTCTCTTCCAAACCGACGCGAAGCAAATCGGCCACCCGCTGTTCGTCTTCAATGATTAGTATGCTGTACATAAAGAGTCTTTTTTATTGTATGTTATTCGTCCCGATCAACCTGAACGGCACAAAGTTAAGACTTTTTTCCTATCCTGAATGTCATGCGGACAGAAAGAGGGTCAATCCTATAATAAAGTACTTCCAATCCCGCATATATCAGCAAAACGAAGCTAACAAAATGACCTATCTGATGGCATATCTCTTATTCCGCTGAGAACAAAAGAAGAAGTTAATTTTCTCACTATCCTGCTTTGACTGAAGACTATATTTATACAATTCCTTGTGATATATCAGTTGCTAATAAATAATCTTATAGAAAAAGTATTCCCATCATAAAGAAATGGTATAAGAACCGGGCTGCAATTAAATATTTTTCATCTTACATTGTTATAATAATAATCGACTTCTGTTTTATCAAATTCCTTCAGATCAACACTATATACATTGCGCGAAGGATCTCCCATATAAAATCCGCCCAAAATATATAATTTCCCATCAAAGTAATACAAAGCTGGAGATTTCAATTTCAGATCTATCATATACGAACGAACTTGCCTGCTTTTTATATTAAACGTCTGTACAACACCTTGTTCAAAAATATAAATTATATCATTATGATAAGCCAAACTAGGCCAGCCAAGCCGATATAACAAACGTCCGGCATTGGCACATGCCCCTGTCAATAAGTTATAACATTCAATACTCCGTCCGCCACCGTTACGATTTCCGATTAAATAAATATAGTGATCAACCAGAATTGTTTCAGGAGCTTGCCCAATCGGCATTTTTCCCAATTCATACCAATAGCCGGATTTTAAATTCCATAAATGCATTTCATCCGAATAGACTCCTTCATTATTTTGCAAAACCTTTTTAACACCGCCTAAAACAATCATATTGTCTTTATACACAACGGATCCCAATAAAGTCGCTTGATGCGGATTAGTATAATCTGTCCAGACGGTATCACGCTTAATATCATATATTTCTATTGCATTATCCAGATAATCAACAATTCTGGTTTCAGATAATCTCTTTCCCCCTAAAATAAAAATTTTTCCATCATAATAACCCGCCGTATGATATGCCCTTTCTCTAAACTTATGCCTGATCGTCTCCCACTTATCTTGCTTGATATCATATCTATACATCATGTTACTATATTTCTCCCAAAATAGAGTAGAACGTATATTACTCTGAAAGGGACCGCACGATGTACTCCCTCCTACAATATAAATCTGCCCATCTACCAAGACCGAAGCAAACGAATAGACTCCTCTTTTCAATGGAGACAATATTTCATAATGCAAAAAGCGATTTAAATGCCTATTGCTAAAAATAGATACTTCTTCTAAAACCCGATTATTTTCTTTCAAAAAAACGGTACATCTATTTTTAATTAAATCACCATAAGGCAATTTCTTGTGCAAATAATTAATATGAGAAAAATATAAAGTATCATTCAATGACAACGAATCATATTTCTCTAATGAGAACACCCCCTTTTCATCACTGATAGCTATGACTCTCCTATCTTTCAAACAGATATATACATTTGAAAGAGGAATACTATCCTTTTCACTCACGACACACGCTCTGTCCTGGGCTTTCCCAGTTACATAGCAAAAAAAGAATATTAAAAACAGACTTCTCATATAACAAATATTAAATAAAAATCAACCTTGAACCATAACATTTATAGGTTCCAATGCAATGATCCAAGGTTGACTACCTATATTTAGCAACATATATTCAAGCTGAGGGGACATACATATATAAAATCTGTCAACAGAGATCATAAGTACTAAATATAAACATTAAATTATTCAGCATTTCCAGTTATTTTCAATTGCAGAGGAGAAGTAGGAACATTACAATATATTGTAATAGTTTTCCTAAAGTGTTCCGGATGATCCGCTTTATAGATCACAGTTACTTTTAAAGACTCCCCAGGTTTTACAGGTTCTTTGGAATACTGTACAGAAGTACAACCGCAAGAAGTATTTATATCATCAATAACCAACAAATTCTTACCAGTATTTTGTAATGCAAAAATACACTTTTGTGATTCTTTAAACGAAAATTTCCCAAAATCAAATAATGTTTCAGAAACAGTTATTTCTGTTTGTACTTGTTTTTGAGGAGATGGTTCTTTCTTTCCGGAAATAAAATTCAAATATAAGTCTCTAACCTTTTTTGCATAAATCGGGTTTCCAATAGCAATTACTTTATTATTTTTATCAAGCAAAAAAGTCTGAAATCTTACATCAGTAGGGAAATTATTCATTTTATTGATACTATCCAGAAGGTCAATGCACACAGGATATTTAAATTGATCCACTTTTAAAGCGTATCGTAAATCCCTTTCATTTTTTGGGAAAAAGAAAAATAAAAACTGGACTGAATCATTACTCACTGAATCAACTTCTTTTATAAAACCAGTCCAATAAGCTAATTTCATCTTACAAACAGTGCATCCTGTTGAATCTACATAATTCACAATTTTAAATCCATTAGTTTTAGGAAACTGGATTGTATCCTTACCCTGAATAGTAAATACTAGGGTTTCAGGAAATACAATTTCTTTATTTATCCATTCTTCTACTATTGCACCTGCATTTTTCTTCTTTGTATCACAACAAGAAAACAAGAACAAAATACTTACTAAAAATATATATTTCATTACATGAAATTTATAAAAACAATAAAATCAATCGGCTTCATTTAGGGTACTTTATTAAATGAGACCATCTAAATCCAAATAAGCAAATTGCATTTCATCTGCCAATGCCATAATAATTCTATTATTTTCCTCATCGATACAATAATCTTGTATCTTAAATTCAGTTTCCAATGTGCTTATATAATTACCATCTAAATCAAATACCAAAAAACGAGTAGGCTCATACGCAGTCATATTATCCCCACCAGAATAAGTAGCAATTATTTTATCTTTATAAATCATTACATCATCGTAATAATGTATTTTATTACTTTTACGATTATCCCAATGTGGACCATAAATATTATATTTCAAATTACCATCAAAGTCACAGATCGTTATTAAATCATGATAAAGATAAGATTCCACAATCAAGTTCTTCTCTTTGGATGCCGCAAACAGAACTCGTGTTACCTCAACTTCCGGATGAACGTATTTTATTGGTTTTATTTCACCGGTAATCATATTCCAACGAGCAACAGCCTGCTGATATAGAGAACCTTTAACTTTCGTAATAACACTTGCAATACATAAAGTATCATTAAAAAACACATACCTGTCTGGGAATTGCATCTCACCAATCCTCGTTTTTACTTTTGGTAAATATGCCGGATTACTAAGCACACTATCAAGATTATAGCTATAAATCTTTTGCTTACCTAAATCCGGAGCATGAAATTCACGATGAGATGCGTCTACTACTATATTCCCCAAATTAGTAATTTCATCAGGTCCCTCTCCTAAATAGCCAGTTCCGGTTATATAGCTAAAATCATTCTTATTAAATATATAGATTAACGTATCAAATGATTTACTATCTTTTATTAGTAAATAATCATCAATTAGATTCAACCGGGCTATCCTACCAATAAGAACTTCATCAATAACAATTTCTTTTACCTGATTTTTAACATTAATCACATGATCGCGGCTATTTTGATGCTTTTCCGAAATTCCATTAGATGCACATCCCCCAAAAACTAATATAAGTAATAAGTATAATAGTCTATTCATAATAAATTATTTAGTGTTTTCAAGATCAAAACATTTATTTTCTTGATTCAAAAAAGTATGAAGAATCTGATACTAATAGAAGAATCAGATTCTTCATTATCGTTTATAAATCAGCAAATATATTATGGCCAAGTTGCTTCTTTATAATCAGAATAATTGTGATAACAATGGCATTGTTTGCCACCATCTAGACACCCATTAGGACAATCTGGATTATAATCAGGATCATTCTCTGAGCTACTTGCCAATGCTTCGACATTAGCCATCGCCAAATCCGACATCTCCATTTCTGTTCTCTGTGACTGATATATATTGTAGCTTGCAAAAATTGCGACTACAGCGACTATCAGGGCCGCAAAAATCTTCTTACTCATAATCTACATATTTTTTATGAGGTTAGTAATTCATTCATTTGTCGTGTCTCTATTTCGAGGAGCCACCCACCCGCAGAAAAAGTAAATGATGCACCTACTGATTCTTACTTAAATTCATTACCTTTGTGGACCTCCTTTCTTTTGAAGGTTTTTCCGGGAGTGGACGATTCTAAACTTTTCCAGAGCATGCATCGTTCCACTCCCTTCCCAACCCAATTAAATATTTAATATCCCTTAAATATATACTTCACACCACTATGATTAACAGGACAATCCAAAGAGCCTACACCTATACAAGAAATATGTGTATATTCCTCACCTTCAGCCAATGCTTCAACATTCTGTAACGACAAAGAATCCAACTTATAAGATTGCTCTCTGAAATACGAGAATACAGCCAATACGAAAATGGCAAAACAGCCAATTGCTTTTAAATACTTTTTCATATACTCGGTTATTTTAGTAACACATAACAAATATAGACGATTTTTTCTGTCTATTAAGAAACGTTCCTTACTAAAACTTACAAGTTGAAAATCAATAAAATGCCCCCTTACCAGAACTTACATCAAAAGAGTTCTCTCTGCGAGAAGTCATCACTCTCCTTAGGCAGCACTAACTGATACCCACCTTCATTTTCCATTTTTATGATAACACGAGTAGGCGCTAAAGCTTTACGCAAACGAGAAACAGCCGTCCATAAACGATTCTTATCCTTTCGACGATCAGCCCACATCATTTCAAGCAGTTCTTCATATGATAGTTTATTTTCAGAGGCCTCTAAAAAAAGGAGTAAAAGCCGGCTACCCTGAGCATCCAGTTTTATCCGGTTTCCGGCACAATCCAAAATATGATTTCGAGGATCAAAAGTCAACCCTGAACAGAGTTTATAAATGACTAATTCTTCACCCAACATTTCTTTTATTTTTCTCAGTTCTGCTATTTGCAGTTCGCATGCAGCCAACTTTTGTTGAAGCTCTCCCCGGTCTATCTTTTCCTTTTCCAATTTATCGGAAAGCATCGTTATTTGGAGCATACCCTCTTGACATTCCTTTGCAAGAATACTTTGCTGTTCTTTGCTACGTTTCTTCTCTACTGACAATATTTCAATCTGAGCTTCTTTTTGTTTATGCTTCTCCCGTAGATCACTCAGTTCTCTTATCCGCATTTTTTCTTCTTGTTGAAGCAAATTCAATTGTTGTTCATATTGCCTGCGTTTCTCTTCTAAATCTTGATACCGCTCTCTCTCCTTCTCCAGCCTTTCCTTTAGAAGCTCTTCTTCAACCTCCGAATCAGACAAACGTTTTTTCACCTTATACACATAGTAGAAAAAAGCAATAAGTATAAAAGTCACTCCAACAATAAGGACAAATGAAGAAGAAGAGTATCGAATCACCGACCAACAAGTAGAAGATAAAAAACCGGCAACCTCTACCTCACACTCGTTCCCGACATAGGCAATCCAAATGGGCGATACAAAACAATCATTGTCACAACTCCCTTCAGAACGAATACATTTACTTGAATCGGCAGTAACTACCTGTACAGAGGTTTTAGCGACAATATGCCGCATTCTCAAACTATCTGCCCAAATCCGATTCAAAGTATCAGCAGAAAGCTGCTTCTCCACACAAACAACAGAATGCAAAGAACGCTCATTAAAATCAGAAGATATATTTTTCAAATCCTTTTTTACATCTACAACATAATCTTTTGTACCAAACTCAGTTTTCACAGAAAGTCTGGTCCAAGGAGCCGTTGCACCCGATACATTCATAGACACACATGGTAGATCCAGTTCCCTTTCCATTCGCAGCATTTCACCTTTTAATGCCTGTATGAATAGATTTTTTGATTCCACACGCATCATCTCATTACTTCTCTGATAGAAATAACAACCTATTAATAAAGCTACCAATAGTGTCCCTCCAATACCCCAAATTAGTTTTATCGGCCTCATATCTAATTCTCTATTTATACAAATATCGTGTATTTATTTCTGATTTTAAAGAAAATAAAGAAAAATTTCAAGACAATAAATTCCCCAATAGCATAAACGTATCAAAGCGCATCAAACAGACTACGTATCATTCATTCTTTATTTACTCGCATCCTGTTTGGGTGATATACCCAAAACCACTACCTTTGCACCCTCAAAACCCAAACAAAAGCGACTGATGAAATACAAACTCCTCGTACTCGACTTGGACGGAACACTGACCAACGCTAAAAAAGAGATAACTCCACGCAACCGAGAAGCACTGATACGTGTACAGCAACAGGGTGTGAAACTGATACTTGCATCGGGACGTCCTACCTTCGGCATTGCACCCTTGGCCGACGAACTGCGCATGAAGGAGTTCGGCGGATTTATCCTCTCCTATAACGGCGGAGAAATTATCGACTGGAGTACCGGAGAGATCGTTTATGCCAATGTATTGCCGGACGAAGTGATACCTCAGCTATACGAATGCGCCACACGCAACCAACTCCCTATCCTGACTTACGACCGGCAATATATCATCACTGAATATCCCGATGACGTGTATGTCCGGAAAGAGGCTTTCCTCAATAAAATGCAGATATATCCTTCCAAGGATTTTCTGAAAGATATCCGTCTGCCGCTTCCTAAGTGCTTGATTGTGGGTGAGCCACATCGTCTGATTCCCATTGAAGCCGAACTTTCGGTAGAACTGCAAGGTCAACTGAGTGTTTACCGCTCGGAGCCCTTCTTCCTCGAACTGGTACCACAGGGAATAGACAAGGCACAATCTTTATCTGTCTTACTTAACAAGCTGAACATGAACCGGGAAGAGATAGTGGCTGTAGGCGACGGCTACAACGATCTTTCAATGATTCAATTTGCCGGATTGGGTGTAGCCATGGGCAATGCACAGGAACCGGTAAAGAAAGCCGCCGACTACATTACCCTTAGCAACGAGGAGGACGGTGTAGCTGCGGTCGTAAACAAGTTCTTTACAAAAGCACCCGAGAAGGGGGAGACAACAGCTTAAACACAGAAATTAATAAGAAAGCAAGTTGATTTCTCCATGATATTAACGCGTTATATATAAGTATATTATCATTCATCATACTAAACTTATCTCAGCCCGTATACCCGAGCCGGTGGGCCCGGGTATACAGGCTCATGGGCACAGGTATGCGGGCTTATGGGCCCGGGCATGCGGGACGAGATAAAGTCCGGACCATTTTCACTAAAGATACTAAGGAAAAGGAAATGCTTTAAACGGCATAAACAGATAGATAATACGCTATATACAATTACAGATCAATACCTTATCCATCAAAAACAGTGGGTGGAAGATGGAAGATAAAGGTGGAAGATAAACGGCTTGAAAACGCTATCTTCCACCCATTCATTTCGTTGATAATTAGATAAGTAAACAGAAAAAGGTGGAAGATGGAAGATCGGAATGCATTTTTCGTATGAGTGGCCCGATCTTACATCAGACACATATACTTACAGAGAATAATCCGGCAGAACACGTCCCAATTCAAATTATTTATTCTAACTTTGTGGTTTAAAACAGAATAAATCTCAAACGTTATGGAACATCAACTGACGATTTACAACACTTTAGATAGAAAAAAAGAGCTGTTTGTGCCTTTGCACGCTCCACATGTGGGCATGTATGTCTGCGGACCGACGGTATATGGCGATGCACATCTGGGACATGCCCGTCCGGCCATCACGTTCGACGTACTCTTCCGTTATCTCACCCGGTTGGGTTATAAAGTGCGATACGTGCGTAACATTACCGACGTAGGCCACCTGGAACATGACGCAGATGAAGGCGAAGATAAGATTGCCAAGAAAGCCCGTCTGGAACAATTGGAACCCATGGAAGTAGTGCAATACTACCTGAACCGGTATCATAAAGCCATGGAGGCACTGAACGTACTTCCCCCCAGCATTGAGCCACATGCCTCGGGACATATCATCGAACAGATCGAACTGGTAAAAAAGATTCTGGATGCCGGCTATGCATACGAAAGTCAGGGTTCGGTATATTTCGATGTAGCCAAATACAATAAAGACCACCATTATGGCAAACTCTCGGGACGTAACCTGGACGATGTACTGAATACAACCCGCGAGCTGGACGGCCAGGAAGAAAAACATAATCCTGCCGACTTTGCTCTTTGGAAACGGGCACAACCGGAACATATCATGCGCTGGCCTTCACCATGGGGTGACGGTTTCCCCGGCTGGCATGCCGAGTGTACGGCTATGGGACGTAAGTATCTGGGCGAACACTTCGACATTCACGGAGGAGGCATGGATCTGATCTTCCCACACCACGAATGCGAAATAGCACAGTCGGTAGCTTCACAGGGTGACGATATGGTGCGCTACTGGATGCACAACAACATGATCACCATCAACGGCACCAAGATGGGCAAGAGTCTCGGAAACTTCATCACGCTGGATGAATTCTTCAGCGGCTCGCACAAATTGCTGACTCAGGCTTACAGCCCGATGACCATACGCTTCTTTATCTTGCAGGCACACTACCGCAGTCCGGTGGATTTCAGCAACGAAGCCTTGCAAGCAGCAGAAAAGGGACTGAGCCGACTGATGGAAGCAGTAGACAGTCTGGAAAAAATCACTCCCGCAGCTACTTCGAACGTCGATGTAAAAAGCTTGCGCACGAAGTGTTTTGAAGCAATGAACGATGACCTGAATACTCCGATTGTGGTTTCACATCTCTTTGACGGAGCCAAGATGATCAATAATATCATTGCCGGCAACAACACCATTTCTGCCGATGACCTGAAAGACCTGAAAGAAGTATTCCATACATTCTGCTTCGATATCCTGGGTCTGAAAGAAGAAATCGGTTCGTCGGACGGACGTGAAGCCGCTTATGGAAAAGTGGTCGATATGTTGCTGGAACAACGTGTGAAGGCAAAAGCCAACAAAGACTGGGCAACCAGTGACTTGATCCGTAACGAACTGACTGCATTGGGATTCGAAATTAAAGATACTAAGGACGGATTTGAGTGGAAACTGAATAAATAAAAAGCTTCAGAAAGTTGTATTTAGAAAACATCACAGAGGATGCGGAGGGAACAAAGTAATAGCTTTGTATGCTCCGCGTCCTCTGTGGCTAATTCAGAACAGATATAAAAATGACAGCACAAGAATTTTTCAAAAACGACCTGTTTGCCACCAATGCGGGTGTAGAGCTGATCGAGATACGAGAAGGATACAGCAAAGCAAAACTGGAAATAAAACCCGAACATCTGAATGCGGGACAACGGACACAGGGAGGCGCCATCTTTACTTTAGCCGATCTGGCACTTGCGGCAGCAGCTAACTCACATGGCACATTGGCCTTTTCGCTCTCTTCCAATATCACTTTCTTGCGCGCCAGCGGCCCCGGAGACACACTCTATGCCGAAGTACGCGAACGCTATACCGGACGCAGCACAGGTTATTATCAGATAGATGTAACCGATCAGGAAGGCAGACTGATAGCTACCTTCGAGTCGAGCGTATTCCGCAAAAAAGACGAAGTTCCGTTCACTTTGTGACAATAGAAGTCTGAGGATGTCGGTAACCACTGACACTCTTCAGGAATGCCTTGGCCGAACCAAAGTTAAGGTGCATATCCAGACGTACCGGAAGGTGATTCCGGTCGTCCGTCACATAGAACGTTATGACCTCTTTCTCCTTTCCCTTTTTATTATATTCCACGAGTGAGAATATCAGGCAGCGATAGGTAGTATCGTTCTCGGCAGTAATCTTCTTAATTCCCCGGTAAATCAGGGTCTGTTCTTCTACTCTACGCCCCGTCGCCATCGGGAACTGGATACGTTGACCGATGGTATATTCCTTTGGATCGAACGAACGGGCCTGCGCCAGAATAGTAAGCATATCATAGATACAACGATTGTCACTTTGCTCCGTCTCGGTGATACTCCCGTCTTTACGCACCCGTTTTTGATTGACATAACACATGCCCTCCCGAAACGAGAAACGGGCTTCATCAACGGTATAACGTTTTCCTTCTTCGGCTCCCTTCCGAAAATAGCGGGGTTCCAGCTTTTCAGTCATGACGCTTGTCAGCGTATCCCGCATCTTAAAGAAGAAGTCGGCCTCTTTACTGCTAATGGCCAATAAATTGACCCGATAGGCCGGCTCGGAGTGATAAGTCGTCGAGTTAGTGGTAAGGCTGGCAAGTCCCACTTTCTTCCAAATGAATTTCCAGTTGAAATAAAGTTCGTACATGACGTGCTCACCGGACTTAAACGCATCGTTCTTTGCTTCACACTGGGCATTGCCCGATGATGGGAAAGCAAAAAGCAGGGCGATAATAAGACATATCCACTCTTTCCGCCTAATTGCGGCGGCTACGGTTTGCGTTTTGACTATCTCGGGTCTTTTTCTTCTTATCTTCATCTGGTTTCTGTTTTTTAAGTTCGTCCGGCTTTTGCTTATCCAGAGGCACAGCTGTCACATTCCAGTCCTGAGTAGCATCCCAGTTTGCTTTAAATTCAATAATATGCGGATAATAGTATACCATCTCAGGCTGTATGCCCTTCTCATAGTCACCGGCATCCCACACTCCGTTGCCATTGGTATCGTTTACCAACCGGGCTCCGTATTTGCCGGGATTCAGATAGTAAAACTCCGCTCTCCCGTCAATCACCGGACGCCTGCGAAGAACTTTATCCTGATTATCCAACAGTTCGACAAAAGCGATAGAATCTGCTCCGGTTATGTTGAGGAACACATTACCGTATTCTTCGATCTGACGAACCTTGAAGGCTTGCTTTATCTTATCGGTAAACAGCCCGTAAATGCCATGAAAAGCTGTGGAATCGACGGCAAATTCATACTCGCCTCCGGGTTCCCAATCATAATAGAGGTTATAGCGGCGCACATCGAGCGAATCATGTTCGAACTCAAAAGGAACGTCGGTCCATATCGTATCTACTTTCTGGCGAAGATGAATAGCCGCACTGTCAAAGCGGGCTACCGGTTCTTCAAAAGTCATAGTGATATAATCGAACACGTCCATAGACGAAGGAGCGTGTGTGTTTACCGACAAGAACTTAGTCGGTTCCGGCTCATCGTCTTTCTTCTTTTTCTTTTTAGGCTCTTCTTTCTTCACTTTCTTTGCGGCCAACCTTAGCGTATCCGTACGAGGAACTAATTGATTTAACGTATCAGTGTACAAATAGTTCAGGCTCAACGTAAGTGTATCTTGCTGATAAAGCAAAGAGTCGCGTATCCAATAATGAATAGTGTCGTTGCGGAATGTCTTTTCTATCACAAAAGCATCCTTCTCGTCGAAATTCAAGCCTTTCAACACAGGCAAAGAATCTGCCGGAGCCGAAAAATACAAAGAAAATTTATTCGGAGTAAGGCGTTCGCTCTTAACCAGGTATTGTGAAACAGAAGGCTTTTTAAATGAGCGAAGCACAATATTATCGGGCAGGAAGTAGGTATATTTCTGCTCAACAATCGTATCGATGGTCAGTGAATCGACCCAGGCAGTATCCTGGCGTATCCGCTCTTCGAAGCGGGGAATAATCAGCGAGTCATTGAAAGCCACCGCTTCACCTTTTTGGTTATAGAAGAAATTCTGATCGGCATCCATCAAACCGAAAATACGATATTTGCCCGGTGCAATCCCACGAATCGTGAAGTGTCCACGACTATCGGTACGAGCTACACGATCAAAAGGAAGTTTGGTAAAAGCCGAGTCATTCAGGTTGGAATGTAGTCCCACCAACATACCTTTAATGGGTTCCAGATCAGAAGCTTCAAGCAAGGTGCCCGATACCTCCATTGTATCGATAGAGGCCCCTGTAGAGAATGTAAACGCAAAATTACCGAGCGGATTGCCCTCGTTGTTATCGACGATCGCATCCGAGAAATCGATTGTATAGGTGGTATTGGGCTTCAAAGAGTCGAGCAGGTTTACAGTAATCCGCTTCCCTCCGGGTTTAATCTCCGGTTGTTGCAACTGGGGAGGCGAAACCACTACCTTTTCACTGGCCTTTTCAAGTTTAATAAACTCATCGAAATCAAGGACAATCTTTGACTTTTTAGTATTTACAGCTCCTGCTGCCGGCGTACTGCCGATGAAGCGGGGTGGAGTTTCATCAAAAGGTCCCCCATCCGGACGTCCCATACTGGCACAAGAATAAAGGGTAGCTACCAGAGCAGCAACTCCCAACAGACTACGGATGAGTCGTTTTTTTCTATATATATTGTCTTTTAACATGCTGCAAAAATAAGCCTTATCCATTAATTAATGCTATACTTTACACTAATTTATCCAAAAAGACTCTGTCCGACAAGACAAAAAACGTATCTTTGACCAACAATTTACAAACCTAATAAGATTAACCCCATGAAAAGACAACTGCTGACTTGCTGCCTGGCGATGTGTAGCCTGGCGACCATGGCTCAACATGACGAATGGAAAAACCCCGAAATTAATGCGGTAAACCGTGCACCGATGCACACCAATTACTTTGCTTACTCTTCAAGTGAAGAAGCCGCAAAAGCCGATAAGGAAAACTCAAGCAACTTTATGACCCTGAATGGCATCTGGAAATTCAACTGGGTGAAAAATGCAGATGCTCGACCGACCGACTTCTACCGGACAGACTATAATGATAAAGGTTGGGGACAGATGAAAGTCCCCGGTGTTTGGGAAATGAACGGATACGGTGATCCGATTTATGTCAACGTAGGTTACGCCTGGAGAAGCCAATACAAAAACAATCCTCCTTATGTGCCCATAGAAAACAACCATGTAGGATCGTATCGGAAAGAAATCATTATTCCTGCCGAATGGTCAGGAAAAGAAATATTCGCCCACTTTGGTTCGGTCACTTCAAACATGTATCTATGGGTCAACGGTAAATATGTGGGATATAGCGAAGACAGTAAACTGGAAGCTGAATTTAACCTGACCAAATATCTGAAACCGGGCAAGAACCTGATTGCGTTTCAGGTATTCCGCTGGTGTGACGGTACGTACCTGGAAGATCAGGACTTTTTCCGCTACTCGGGAGTGGGACGTAACTGCTATTTGTACAGCCGCAATAAAAAATATATTCAAGATATCCGTGTAACTCCCGACTTGGACAGCAATTATACAAACGGTACACTGAACGTGGCACTCAATCTGAACGGAAGCGGAACAGTAGAGTTGAACCTGACAGATCCGGCAGGAAAAAGTGTTGCTACGGCACAGGTTAACGGAAATGGACAAAAGTCTGTTGTCATGGACGTGAACAATCCTGAAAAATGGACAGCAGAAACACCCAACTTATATACACTGACCGCAACCCTGAAAAACGGCAGCAACACGCTGGAAGTGATCCCGGTAAAAGTAGGTTTCCGCAAAATTGAATTGAAGGGCGGACAGATACTGGTGAACGGGCAACCGGTGCTCTTTAAAGGTGCCGACCGCCACGAAATGGATCCGGACGGAGGATACGTGGTTTCCCGTGAACGCATGCTGCAAGATATTCTGCGTATGAAGCAGCTGAACATTAACGCGGTACGTACCTGTCACTATCCGGACGACAATCTGTGGTATGACCTTTGCGACCAATACGGTATCTATGTAGTGGCAGAGGCCAATATCGAGTCGCACGGAATGGGATATGGCAAAGAAACACTTGCCAAAAATCCATCTTACAAAAAAGCACACATGGAACGCAACCAACGCAATGTACAGAGAGGGTATAACCATCCTTCCATCATTTTCTGGTCATTAGGAAACGAAGCCGGATACGGCCCGAACTTCGAACAGTGCTATACATGGATCAAAAACGAGGACAAAACACGCGCCGTACAATATGAGCAGGCGGGTACCAATGAATTTACAGACATTTTCTGCCCGATGTATTACGATTATGACGCCTGCAAGAAGTACAGCGAAGGCAATATAGACAAACCTTTGATCCAATGTGAATATGCTCATGCTATGGGTAACTCGCAAGGGGGCTTCAAAGAGTATTGGGATCTGATACGCAAATATCCCAAATATCAGGGCGGTTTTATCTGGGACTTTGTAGACCAGTCGAACCATTGGAAAAATAAGGATGGAATAGACATCTACGGATATGGCGGTGACTTCAATAAATACGATGCTTCGGACAATAATTTTAACGACAACGGACTGATCAGCCCCGACCGTCGCCCCAACCCGCATGCCCATGAAGTGGGATACTTCTACCAGTCAATCTGGACTACTCCCGGCGATCTGTCAAAGGGAGAAATAAAGGTATATAACGAAAACTTCTTCCGCGATTTGTCCGCTTATTATATGGAGTGGCAATTACTGGTAAACGGTGAAGTAATGCAAACCGGAGTCGTTCAGGACCTGAACGTGGCTCCCCAACAAACAGCGACTCTCAAACTGAATCTGAATACGGAAAAGATCTGTCCATGTAAAGAGTTGTTGCTCAACGTAACTTATAAGTTGAAAGCTGCCGAAACACTGATGCCGGCAGGAAGTACAGTGGCATATGACCAGCTGACCATCCGTCCGTATACAGCCAAAGCATTGGAATTAAAGAACCAGAAAGCATCTAATCTTGACATTGTCGTACCGGTCATTAAGGACAACGACCATAATTATCTGATTGTAGAAGGCGAAAACTTCATAATCGAATTCAATAAGCACAATGGATATCTCTCTCGTTACGAAGCAGATGGTATGCAATTATTAAATCCGGGAGCTCAACTGACTCCTAACTTCTGGCGTGCTCCTACCGATAATGATTATGGAGCAGGATTACAGCACCGGTATGCTGTCTGGAAAAATCCGGGACTGAAGTTGACTTCATTGAAACAAAGTATCGAAAACGAACAGGCAATTGTTCAGGCTGAATATGAAATGAAAGCTGTAAAAGGAAAACTATTCCTGACTTATGTTATCAACAATGAGGGAGCGGTCAAAGTAACTCAAAAGATGGAAGCCGGCAAAGAAGAAAAGGTTTCTGATATGTTCCGTTTCGGCATGCAAATGCAAATGCCCGAAAACTTCAATGAAGTGGAATATTATGGCCGTGGTCCGGTTGAAAATTATGCCGACCGCAATCACTCTACTTTAATTGGCAAATATCGCCAGACAGTTGCCGAACAGTTCTACCCGTACATCCGTCCGCAAGAAACCGGTACCAAAACCGATTTGCGCTGGTGGAGAGTATTGAATATCAGCGGAAACGGTCTGCAGTTTGTAGGTGACGCTCCTTTCTCCGCCTCTGCCTTGAACTATAGCATCGAGTCTTTGGATGACGGAGTACAAAAAGACCAACGCCACTCTCCTGAAGTAGCGAAAGCTCCTTTCACTAACCTTTGCATCGATAAAGTACAGATGGGTCTGGGATGTGTCAACAGTTGGGGAACACTTCCACTGGAGAAATACCGTGTACCTTATCAGGATTATGAATTCAGTTTCATCCTGACCCCCGTACGCCACAAAGTGAATATGTGAAACAAGATTCCATGACAACAGGGACAGTGGTCCGGAATTTTCCGGATCACTGTTTTTTTATCATCTTTTTTCTGCCCCCGCCTGTTTCGCACCCATCTGAAGTAATTTTGAGCTTTACACCTATATTAATTAGAGAAAAACATCGTTAAAAACAGATATTAAAAAACAACGGTATAGAAAATAAAGAGTACTTTTGTCGCGGAAAACTAATTAAGGGTAATCAGTTTTCACCTATACCTGATAAGGTTATCACGATAAACCACTTTGCCACAAAATGAACATCATTAAAAATTGAATATAAAGAAGGTATGAAAAGTAAAATTGTTTTGTTTGCATTTTGTTTAGCCTTGTTGTCGGGTTGCGGCAAAAAGGGCTTCAACATGGGAGGAACTCCCGAATGTGCAGTAGAGACATTGCAGCCCACCACTGTCAATCTGAAAAGCTCCTATCCGGCCACAATCAAGGGTAAACAGGATATCGAAATCCGCCCGCAGGTTTCCGGGTTTATCACTAAACTGAATATTGATGAAGGATCTATGGTCAAAAAAGGACAGGTACTGTTCGTCATCGATCCGGTGCAGTATGAATCTGCCGCCCGTGCAGCAAAAGCCGCTGTAGCCACAGCTAAAGCGAATGTTTCTACTCAGGAAATCACTGTAAAAAACAAACGTGAATTAAACAAGAAAAACATCATCAGCGACTATGATCTGGAAATGGCTGAAAATACACTTGCATCTGCAAAAGCTCAATTGGCATCTGCCGAAGCCCAGCTGATCAGCGCTAACCAAAATCTGGCATACACACGCGTAACAAGCCCTTCGGACGGTGTAGCCGGAACAATCCCTTACCGTGTAGGTAGCTTGGTAAGCGCTTCAAGCCCATCACCTCTCACTGTGATCTCGGACATCACTCAGATGTACGTTTACTTTTCACTGACAGAAAAGGAATTACTGAACCTGATCCGTCAGGACGGTTCTCAGACTGAATTTCTGAATAGCTTCCCAGCTGTTCAACTGACATTGGCTGACGGAACGTTGTATGCCGATAGCGGTAAAATAGAGACGGTAAGCGGAGTCATCGACCAAAACACAGGTGCTGTAAGCATGCGTGCCACTTTCCCGAATCACGGACATCTGTTGAGAACAGGCGGTACCGGTAACATCCAGATTCCTTATAGCAAGGAGAATGTAATCGTTATACCTCAAAAAGCAACTTACGAAATACAGGATAAGAAATTCGTATATCTGCTCCAGCCGGATAACACTGTGAAAAATACCGAAATAGAAATATTAAATCTCAACGACGGACAAAACTATGTAGTCACTGCAGGACTGAAAGCCGGCGACAAAATCGTTGTCGAAAACGTCAGCACCCTGAAAGACGGTGCTACTATCAAGCCGCTCACCCAGCAGGAATCGGCCGAACGCTTTAAAGCAGCTTTGGAAGAACGCAAAAATCAGTAAACGAGTTAACTCAAAAAGCAGAATATGAAATTAGATAGATTTATTAATCGTCCGGTACTATCAACGGTTATCTCCATCGTGATAGTGATTCTGGGTGTGTTAGGCCTGCTGTCGCTGCCTATCTCCCAGTATCCGGATATTGCCCCTCCTACTGTACGTGTCAACACGACGTATCAGGGAGCCAATGCACAAACTGTATTGAACAGTGTGATTGCTCCGTTAGAGGAGCAGATCAACGGTGTAGAAAACATGATGTACATGACTTCTACTGCCACCAATACCGGAGAGGCCTCTATCGAGGTTTACTTTAAACAGGGTACGGACCCGGATATGGCTGCCGTAAACGTACAGAACCGTGTAGCCAAAGCACAGGGTCTGTTGCCGGCCGAAGTAACCAAGGTAGGTGTGATTACCTCAAAACGACAAACCAGTATGTTGCTGGTATTCTCCCTGTATAGTTCGGATGACAAATATGATAACGAATTCCTTGAGAACTATGCTAAAATCAATCTCGTACCGGAAGTTCAACGTGTACCGGGTGTAGGTGACGCCATGGTGCTCGGTGCAGACTATTCTATGCGTATCTGGTTGAAACCGGACGTAATGGCCCAATATCACCTGATGCCTACCGATGTTTCGGCAGCATTGGCCGAACAGAATATCGAGGCTGCTCCGGGTTCATTTGGTGAACAGGGCAAACAGACTTTCCAATATACGCTGCGTTATAAAGGACGTCTGCAGAGCCAGGAAGAGTTTGAGAACATCGTGATCCGTGCCAATTCTGACGGGCAGGTGCTCCGATTGAAAGATATTGCCACAATCGAGTTAGGTCGTCTGACATACGGATTCTCTAACAACGTAAATGGTCCCCCTGCCGTAACGGTTATCGTATTCCAGACAGCCGGTTCGAATGCGACTGCCATCATCAATGACATCCTCGACTTGCTTGAAAAATCAGAATCGACTTTCCCGCCGGGAGTCAAAGTAAATATCTCACAAAATGCCAACGACTTCTTGTTTGCTTCTATCCACGAAGTTGTAAAGACTTTGATTGAAGCCTTTATCCTGGTATTTATCGTGGTTTACATTTTCTTGCAGGATCTACGCTCGACACTGATTCCGGCCATCGCGATCCCGGTAGCATTGATCGGTACATTCTTTGTGCTTTACATCATCGGATTCAGTATCAACTTGCTTACCCTCTGTGCCATGGTACTCGCCATTGCCATAGTGGTGGACGATGCCATCGTCGTCGTCGAGGGTGTCCATGCCAAGCTCGACCAAGGCTATAAATCGGCTCGGTTAGCTTCCATCGACGCCATGAACGAATTGGGTGGCGCTATCGTCTCCATTACATTGGTTATGATGTCCGTGTTTATTCCGGTAAGCTTTATGACCGGTACTTCCGGTACATTCTACCGTCAGTTTGGTCTGACTATGGCTATTGCTATTGCCTTGTCGGCAGTAAATGCCTTGACACTGAGCCCTGCATTGTGCGCCATCTTACTGAAACCCCACGATCCTGATGCTAAAAAGAAATCGACTTTGGCAAGCCGTTTCCATGCTTCGTTCAATGCTGCTTATGACACAGTATTGAAGAAATATAAAAAACGTGTTCTCTTCTTCATCCAGAAACCGGTGCTGACCATCGGCTCCGTAGTAGTGGGTTTCGCACTGCTCATCTTCCTGATGAAAGTGACTCCGACCGGTTTGGTACCGAATGAAGATACAGGAACGATTATGGCAGTAGTCGATATGCCTCCCGGAAGCTCACTGGAACGCACTCAGGAAGTGATGTGGCAGGTAGATAGCCTACTGGCCTCCGACCCGGCTATCGAAAGCCGTACCATGATCGCCGGTTATAGCTTTATCGCCGGTCAGGGTCCCAGCTACGGTTCATTTATCTGTAAAATGAAGAACTGGGATGAGCGTTCCATCGCTCAACGTTCTGACTTCGTTTCAGGTATGCTGTATCTGAAAGCCCGTGAAGTGATTAAAGACGCCCGCGTACTGTTATTCGCTCCCCCTATGATTCCGGGTTACAGTGTATCCAACGGTTTCGAAATGAACTTACAGGATAAGACAGGCGGTAGTCTGGATAAATTCTATGAAGTAGCTCAGGACTTTATCACCAAGCTACAGGCACGCCCCGAAATTCAGTCGGCACAGACTTCGTTCAACCCGAACTTCCCGCAGTACATGATCGATATCGATGCCGCTGCTTGTAAGAAGGCCGGATTATCTCCGAGCGACATCCTTACTACCCTGCAAGGATATTACGGTGGTCTATATTCGTCCAACTTCAACCGGTTCGGTAAGATGTACCGTGTAATGATTCAGGCCGATCCGAACAGCCGTACCAATCTGGAGTCACTGAACTCGGTTAAAGTACGCAACGGCAACGAGATGGCTCCTATCACTCAGTTTATGAGCGTTAAACGTATTTACGGACCGGACAACATCAAGCGTTTCAACATGTTTACGGCAATGACTATCAATGGTTCGCCGGCTGACGGATACAGTTCTGGTCAGGCCATCCAAGCCATGCAGGAAGTGGCAGAACAGACGTTGCCTACCGGATACGGATATGAATTCTCGGGTATGACGCGTGAAGAACAAAGTTCGAGCGGCAGTACTACTGCGATGATCTTCGTCCTCTGCTTCGTATTTGTTTATCTGTTGCTGAGTGCACAATACGAAAGTTATATTCTTCCGTTTGCCGTACTGCTTTCTATACCGTTCGGTCTGGCAGGTAGCTTCATTTTCGCCCACCTGATGGGATTGGCAAACAATGTCCTTCCGATACTGGGAGCAGCTACCAACAACATTTATATGCAGATCGCATTGATCATGTTGATGGGTCTGTTGGCAAAGAACGCGATCCTGATTGTAGAGTTTGCTCTAGATCGGAAGAGCGTCGTGTAGGGAAAGAGTGTAGATCTCGGTGG
>ENA-OQJU01000447-OQJU01000447.1-human-gut-metagenome-genome-assembly--contig:-NODE-447-length-24841-cov-13.998627_pt1 | contig 24841 bp, 25 predicted proteins | sample MGYA00242608_ERZ504774 | MGnify/ENA primary metagenome ERZ504774 (study PRJEB26092, sample SAMD00036349) | human gut metagenome | host: Homo sapiens | study: EMG produced TPA metagenomics assembly of...
TTTTTTTTACTATAAGAAAATTTACTTACCCCCAGTGTAACTGGGGGTTTTATCATGCCTATTCGGCGCCAAAAAAAACACCAGCCCATCTGATTTTTGGGGCTGGTGTTTCTGTATCCGGGCTTACTTATCCAGTTTGCCGACTTTGATTTCTTCGACGCGGTTATTTTCGACTTCGATATCGATGCCGAGGTCCGACCGACCAGTGACGTAATAGATGTAGTGATCGTCCTTCACAGCATCGGGTTCGCCGTAGACAGCTTCTACGTCAGCGATATCCATGCCGACACGGACGCCGTCTGCCGTTTCCCAGCCATTATTGGCCGAGACTTCGATCTGGTGGACCCGATCGTATTTCAATGCGATGGAAACGGAGTTACCGTATTCATATTCCGAATCTTCCGTCGCCCGTTCCTTTTCCATGTGAACGTCGACCTTAGTCGGCATGCCATAGATGGAGCGAATGACCGAGCTTTCAGCATCGAAGGGAATGCCGCCGATGCGAAGGGCCGACTGAGGAACGGAGGCAAAGGATACGGCAGCTGCTGCCGTCAGGGCCATTGTCAGGCCAAAGATTTTCCATGTTTTCATGCTATTACCTCTTTTCATCTATAAATCGCAATTATTTAATAATTTAAAGTCATTGTAACACAGCCGCGGTGAGAAATCAAACGGACTGCTGTGCTTAGCCCTGGGCTTTAGCCGTCACATTGCGGCTCATGACCAAGCCAACGGCGATGACGCCCACAGCCAGGAAGATCTGGATGGCCAAGGGAGCCCAGGACCCGACGGAAGCCTGAATCATGGGGCCTAAGATCTTGTCGTGACCGATCATCGAGCCTGCCGTCCAGCCGAGGAGGCCGGCACCGGCGTAGAGGATGACCGGGAAGCGGTCCATGAGGCGGCCAATGATGGTGCTGCCGCCGACGATGATGGGGATACTGACTAAGAAGCCGATAGCGACCAAGAGGAAGCTGCCGTGAGACGCACCGGCAATGGCCAGGACGTTGTCGATACCCATGGCGGCATCGGCGATGATGATGGTCTTGATGGCTCCCATAAGGTTATCCGAGGCCTTGACCTCGTCGTGGTGTTCTTCCGGGACGAGGAGTTTTACGGCAATGGGCAGCAAAATCAGGCCGCCGATGACCTGCAGATACGGAATCGTAAGCAGCCAGACGGCGATGAAGGTCATGATCAGACGGATGATGACGGCCCCGGCCGTACCGATGAGGATGGCTTTTTTTCGCAGGGCCGGCGACAGCTTGTTGGCTGCCATGGCGATGACGACGGCATTGTCGCCGCCGAGGAGGATGTCCAATAAAATGATGGTCCCTAAGGCTGTGAAAAATTGCATTGATAAGAATTCCATAGTTTCTCCTACTTTCTCTGAATAAAACAAAAGAGACTTCCGCATGGTATCAGTCAAACTGGTATCATACGAAAGTCTCACCTATTGCGTCAGCAATGCTGCCACCAGCCGGTCATGACGGCACGATGTTGATGGACAGCTGAAAGGTTACTCCCCTTCGCTATTTAATTACGGGATAAGTATAGCAGAAGGGCACCTTTTCTGTCAAGATTCAGGACAGCCATATTTATATTAAAACTATTTATGCTATAATAAGAGCATGCATATCATTGGAGGTGTTACTTATGAATACAACAACCATCGGATTTATTGGAACGGGCGTCATGGGAACGGGCATGATCCGCAATTTACTCAAAGCAGGCTTCCCGGTCAACATCTATACGCGTACCAAAAGCAAGGCGGACGCCCTCATTTCGGAAGGATGCCAGTGGTTTGAATCACCGTCGGCCGTCGCCGCAGCGTCGGACGTCGTCATTTCCATCGTCGGCTATCCGAAAGACGTCGAAGAAGTTTATTTAGGCGATAACGGTATCTTGAAGGGGAAAAAAGGCGGCACGGTCATCGACATGACGACGTCGAGCCCGTCTCTTGCCAAAGAAATTTACCACAAAGCCAAATCCCTTGGCATCGACGCCCTCGATGCGCCCGTCTCTGGCGGTGACGTCGGCGCGAAAAATGGGACCCTGGCCATCATGGTCGGCGGCGATGAAGATGCCTTTAAGGCCATGAACGCCGTCTTTTCGGCCATGGGGAAGACCTTGACTTACTTTGGCCCGGCCGGCAGCGGCCAATACGCCAAGATGAGCAACCAGATCGCCATTGCGTCCAACATGATGGGCGTCTGCGAGGCCATTGCCTACGCCCAAAAGAGCGGCCTCGATCCGGAAAAGGTCATCGCGACCCTCTCGTCCGGTGCAGCCGGTTCCTGGTCCCTGGCCAATCTGGCGCCGCGGATGGTAAAAGGCGACACGGCCCCCGGTTTTTACATCAAGCACTTCATTAAAGACATGCGCATCGCCCTCGAATCGGCAGCCGAAATGAAGCTCGACCTGCCGGGACTGACCCTGGCCAAGAAGCTCTACGATAAACTGGCTGCCGACGGCATGGAAGACTGCGGCACCCAGGCTCTCTTCCAGTGGTACGCCAATCAGAAATAAACGCCCTTTCTAACCGAAAGGCATCTTAAGGAGGTGACCGCTGTCATGGCAGCTGCATCAAAAAAACTCTATGCCATGAAAGAAGCCTGTGAACAGACGGGCCTTCCCTACGAAACGTTAAAATACTACTGCAACACCGGCCTTGTGCCCAACGTCAAGCGGTTGGACAACAACCGCCGCGTCTTCGACGACCACGACATCGCCTGGATCAAAAGCCTGACCTGCCTGAAAAAGTGCGGCATGACCATCGAAGAAATGAAACAGTACCTGGCCTACTGCCTGCAAGGGCCCGATTCCATTCCCGTCCGCAAGATCATGCTCGATAAGAAGCGGTCCCTCTTACAGGAAAAGCTGCAGGAAATCCAAGAATCCATCGACTATATCGACTGGAAACAGAATTTCTACGACGAAGTCACGTCAGGCAAACGGGTCTACACCAGTGACCTCCTGCCGGAATATAACGACGACGATCCCGGCGACGAATAGCGCCGTCCCTAGCTGCGAACGACCGGGCTGACACCGAATCCGGCCGGCCTCATGAGGAGAAAACCATTGAATATCATCGAAATCCAAGAACGAACCCCAGAATTGACAGAAAAACTGCTGGCCATCTGGGAAAGCGCCGTCCGGGCGACCCATCTCTTTTTATCCCCCAGCGCCATTGAAGCCATCAAAGCCTTCGTCCCCCAAGCTTTGGCCGTCGTACCGCGGCTGATCATCGCCGAAGACGACAGCGGCAGTCCCTTAGGATTTTTGGGAATTGACGACCAAAAGGTGGAAATGCTTTTCGTCGCTGATGAATACCGCAGCCGCGGCATCGGCTCGGCCCTCCTCGGCTACGGCATCGAACAGTACGGCGTCAACGACCTGGCCGTCAATGAGCAGAATCCCTTAGCCAAGGGCTTTTACGAACACTTAGGATTTATCGTCTACAAACGGACGGAATTCGACGAACAGGGAAATGCCTACCCCCTGCTCTATATGAAGCGGTCCTAACGATTGCCATCGCCCCAAAACAGACATGACCTCCTACGCTTAGCCTTACCAGCTAACCTTAGGAGGTCATTTTTTATGGGATTTCAAGCGAAAAGTTGCCGTCGCACTATATTTAGTTTCTTACCGCTATCGATGGTCGTCCGTTTTAAAATGGTCGCCGTACTGCTGGGTATCGGGCTCGGCCTTGCGGCAGGCGTGGGTAAAGGCCGGATGGTACAGAAGGCTTCGGTCGTACGGGCCTTCGAGGACCTTGCCGACGACGATGAGGGCCGTCTTAGAAATGCCGTTCTGCCGGGCCGTTTCGGCCAGCGTCGCTACCGTGCAGGGATAGATTTTTTCATCAGGCCAGGACGCTTTATAGACGATGGCAGCTGGCGTATCGCTGTCGTAGCCGCCGTCCATCAGTTCTTTTTGCAGGCCTTCCGTAAGCGAGGCGCTGAGGAAGATGACCATCGTCGCCTGATGAGCGGCGTAGTCAGCGATTTTCTGGCCGTCGGGAACGGGCGTCCGCCCTTCCATACGGGTGATGATGACCGACTGGCTGATGCTCGGCAAGGTGTATTCGGCCTTTAAAGCTGCAGCGGCACCGCAGAAGGAGCTGACGCCGGGGACGACGTCATAGGCAATATTCTTTTCAGCGAGGATGTCCATCTGTTCGCGGATGGCGCCGTAGACCGAGGGATCGCCCGTGTGCAGGCGGACCGTCATCCAGCCCAGTTTTTCGGCCGTTTCCATGGCGGCGATGACGTCCTCTAAGGTCATGGACGCACTGTCTAAGATGACGCAGTCTTTCTTGGCATAAGATAATAATTCCGGATTTACCAACGAACCTGCATAAATAATCTGGTCGGCCTGTTCCAGCAGCGTCTTGCCGCGGACGGTAATGAGGTCGACAGCACCGGGACCGGCGCCGACAAAATGTATCATCGAACTTCCCCCTTCTGATGGACGGCCAATAAGTCTTTGGCCTGTGATGTATAACCCAGGACGCCGTAGACGTTAGAAAAGACGACGGCTCCAGTACGGATGGCACCGTGAGTACGGGCTTCCATATAGTGTTCTATTTTTTGGCAGACGGCTTCCATGACCGGCGTCAGAAGATGGGCCTCATCTAAGAGGCGGACGGCTTCATCCGTCGTCAGGCTGTCGTAAATCTGATGGGCCAACTCGCGGGATGCACCAGCAAAGACGGCTTCTAAGGCCAGCAGCGTCGTCCGTCCGTCGGCATAACGGGAATGGGTATTCATAATGCCTTGGGCGACTTTAATCAATTTCCCGATATGACCGATGAGGAGGACGTCGGAGAAATCCTTATAGACGGCGTAGTCCAGCATTTCACCGACGTAGTTGCTGATGGTCACCCGCTGGCTGACGTCGATGCCCAGTGTATCACGGCTGAAGTCGACGCCGTAGTTGCCAAAAAAGGCCAGGAGATGCGTTTTCCCGGCAGCTCTTCGCGAGTCCATTTCGGTATGGATGGTGTCGACCAGAGCCTGTTCACTCATGGGATCGACGATGCCCGACGTCCCTAAAACAGACAAGCCGCCGACGATGCCAAGGCGGGGATTAAAAGTCTTTTGCGCCAAGATTTCACCACCGGGAATGGACAAGGTCAGCTTGAGGCCGCCGTCGTAGCCGCATGCCTTAGCCGCTGCCTGAAGGGCTTCTTCGATCATGCGCCGCGGCACGGGGTTGATGGCCCATTCGCCAACGGCACAGGCAAGGCCCGGTTTCGTCACCTTGCCGATGCCGGGACCGCCGGAGATCACATAGCCCTGCTCTATTTTTTCGACGGTGGCAAAGACCAGGATGCCGTCGGTAATGTCGGGATCGTCGCCGCTTTCCTTACGGATAGCGCAGGTCACCGTCCCCGGTCCGAAAGAGATCTCTTCGGGCTGCAAGTGGAGCACCTCGCCTTTGGGCGTCGTAAGGGCCACGGCGTCGACGCGCTTTCCCGTCAGGACCATGACCGCCGCCGCTTTGGCTGCCGCCGCCGCACAAGAACCGGTCGTATAACCGCAGCGAAGTTTCTTTCCGTCTTTAATGGTAAATAAGTCCATGCCTCTCTCCTTTCAAGGCCCGCCGTCACGGCAGGGCGTCTGTGGGCACGATGAAGGGCCGGCCGTCTTTGGTGGCGACGACTTCAGCCTCGATGTCAAAGACGTCGCGCAGCATGGCCGGCGTCAGTATATCGTGAGGCGCTCCCGTCGAAACGATGGCTCCTTCTTTCATGATAATGACGTCATCAGCATATTGATAAGCCTGATTCATGTCGTGGAGGACGATGACGATGGTCTTCTTCCAAGTTTCATTGATGTCCCGGAGGAGCTTTAAAATCCGCAGCTGGTGGCGGACGTCAAGATAGGTCGTCGGCTCATCGAGTAAGAGGATGGGCGCATCCTGAGCGAGGAGCACGGCCAGCCAGGCCCGCTGCTGCTCGCCGCCGGAGAGGTGCTGCATGGCCCTTTTTTCATAGCCCGCAAGGCCTACGGCGTCGATGGCACGGGCGACGGCGTCCCGATCATCTTTGGTCAGCGGCGACAGAAGCCTGCGGTAGGGAAACCGTCCCATGGCTACCAAATCGGCAACGGGTACGTCATTGGGCAAATCGTGACTCTGGGTCAAGAAGGCGATTTCCCGGGATAAGGCCTTTCGCGAAAAGGAATGGACGTCGCGGCCGGAAAGCTCGATGGAGCCGCCGGCGATGGGAATCATGCAGTTCACGGCCTTGAGGAAGGTGCTCTTGCCGCAGCCATTGGGACCGATGACGGCCGTGATGTTCCCCTTCGAAAGGGATGCCGTCATATCGTGGAGGATGGTCTTCCCACCCCGCTCGACGACGAGATTTTTGATGGTAATGGCATCCACGGCTCACACTTCCTTTCGCAGGAGAAATAAGAAGAAGGGCGCACCTAAGGAGGCGATGATGATACCCACGGGAAGCTCAGCCGGCGCCAGTAGGAGCCGGGCTGCCGTATCGCTCAAGGTGACCGTCGCCGCCCCAAAGAGGGCTGCCCCGGGAATGATATAGCGGTAGTCGGTGCCGACTAAGAGGCGCACCATGTGCGGCACGATGAGGCCGACGAAGCCTAAGAGGCCGGCGACACTGACGGCACTGGCCGCGAGGAGGGCTGCTACGGCCGTAAGTCCCAGACGAGCCATTTCGACGTTGAGGCCCAGGCTGCGGGCCATGTCTTCCCCGAGTTGGAGAAGGTTCAAATAGTAAGCGCCGATAAAGGCCAGGATAAAGCCGACGGCGGCATACGGCGCAATGACGAAGACGTCTTTCCAGCTGCTGGCCGCCAGGCCCCCGACCATCCACAAGAGAGCGCCGTGGACGCGGTCGCTGTAAAAGACGAGGATGCCGGAAATGATGGCCCCTAAGAAGGCCGACACGGCGACGCCGGCTAAGATGATGCGCACGACCTTGATGCCGTCCTTCCATGCCAAGAGGTAAATCGCCCCGGCTGCGGCCATGGCGCCGACGAAGGAAACGGGCGTCATCAAAAAGGCGTACGACGGGACGACGATGAGGACGATGAGTCCGAAGAGGCCGGCCCCGGACGAGATGCCGATGATGTGCGGATCGGCCAGAGGATTTCGCATGACGGCCTGTAAAATGGCGCCTGACAGGGCCAGATTAGCCCCGACCAGGGCACCGGTCAAGGTCCGGGGCAGGCGGATGTTCCAGATGATCTGATCCGCCGTCCCCCCACCGGGCTGCCACAGGCTGCGGATGACGTCCGACGCCGTAATGGCCGCCGCCCCCTGCATGACCGACAGCAAGAGGCCGAGAGCCGCCAAGACGGCGAAGACGATGAGCATGAACCAGCGCCAGCCGGCTCGATCCCGCCGCAGCTTATTCATGAGGCGCCACTCCCGGATAGACTAAGTTTGCCATATAGCCGACGGCCTTGGGATAATCGAGGCCGGGGTTGAGCAGGAAGTAGCGTTCGGGCAGGACGTAGAAGCGGCCCGACTGGACGGCTTTTAAAGAGGACCAGGCCGAATTGCTTTCGATATCGCTCTTGACGCGCTTTTCGATCTTGTCCGACGATCCCATGGAGGTCAGGAAGATGACGTCGGGATTGGCTTCGACGAGGCTTTCCATACTGTAAGGAATGCGGTTGTTGTCGCCGCCAGCCGCAGAAGATGCCACGACGTTCTGCAAGTGGAGCAATTCAGCGATGCCGCCGGCAATGCTGGTCGGCAGTTCCAGGGACACGGCACTAGGCGTGGCATGGATGATGGCAATGCGCTGGCCATCCTTCGGCACGGTATCGGTGATAGCCTTGATTTCCGTATCGAGTTTGTCATCGACGGCCTTGGCCTGATCTTCTTTGCCGTAGACCTGGCCCATGATGTCCAGGTTGTGCTTGACGTCATCATAAGTCTTGGTGCGCAGCAAGATGACGGGAATGCCGCTGTCTTCGAGCTGGGCCGCCAATTTTTCATGGTGGTCCGTACTGCCGATGACGACGTCAGGCTGAAGGGCCGTCACTTTTTCCAGGCTGACGCTGTAAACCGGGCCCACATCGGGCACGTCTTTATATTTTTCCGGAAGGGCTGCATCTTCGGACTTGACGGCAGCCCGGCCGACGAGGGTCCCGTCGAGGGCATCGGCAAAGTTTAAGAGCGACGTCGACAAGACGACGACGCGCTGCGGTTTCTGAGGCAGGGTGACGGTCTTGCCCCTATCGTCGGTGATGACGGCATAATTTCCATCGGACGCGCCTTGCTGATTCGTCCCTTGAGGACCGCAGCCGGCGAGGAGGAACAGACAAAGGACGATGAGACATAAGCCAAATTTTTTCACAGGAAAGGCCCCTTTCTAAAACTTCTGACGAATCCCGACCTGCCAGTTCCGGCCGGCAGCAGGATAATTATGGTATAAATCGTAGCTGGCGTTGTTGATATTGGCCACTTTGACATAAACAGTCGTATTTTCATCGGGCGAATAAGACGCGCTGCCATTCCAGACGACGTAGGAATTGTTGCTGTAATAGGTATCATTACGCCCCGTACCGGCCGTCACATCGACGTTGGCCTGCCATTTGCCCTGATGGTAATGGAGACCGGCCCGGTAGCCGTTGGGCTGGTTATACGTTTCGTCGTAGGAAAGGCCTTCGCCTTCATCGACTTTGGTATGGATGTAGGAATAGCCCAATTCATAATCCCATTTTTCATTGATCGTCTGTTTGAGGGACAATTCAAAGCCCCGTTTATCTTCTTCATTGAGGTTTTGCGGTTCCCTGGGCGTTACGTCCCGATTCCAGCGGATGACGTTCTCTAAGTCGCTGTGGAAGACGCTGCCTTCAAGGAGGGTCTTGGGCCCCATGCGGTACTGGAATCCCAGGGTCTGGGTGTAGCCTTCTTCAGGTTTCAGATTTTCATTACCGATGGAGGTGATCTTACCGCGAGACGTCACCAGGTAGAACTGGTCATTGAGGCGCGGCGGCGAAAAGACGCGGCTCCACGAAGCGTAGACGTTGAAGTCGTCGTTGGCCTTATAGTTCATGGCCAACCGCGGCGTCTGATGAGTACCGTAAGTGCTGTTATCATCGATGCGAAGACCCGGCGTCACCGTCAATTTGCCAAAATTCATGGCATCTTCGGTATAGAGGGCCGTATTGTGACGTCGCTTGTCGATGTAGTTAGCCTCGTAGTTGGTCCCCATATCTTCCGTCCATTCGGCACCGGCCGTGATGTGATGGCGGCCGACCTGCCAGTTGTTCTGCCATTCAAACCCCTGGGTACGGGTAAAGTAATGGTTGGTCCAATAGGTCCGTTGATAGTCGTTAAAATAGCGGAAGAAACCGGGCTGAGCCTGATTTTTCTTAAAATTATAGGTCAGGCTGTAATTATTGATGAGCCGCTCGATGGGCTTATTGGCACTGAGATACCAACCCGAGAGGCGCTCTTTTTGAAGCTCCTTGGGAAGCGACGTCGAATAGGAACCGAGGAAGGTCGAACCGTGGCCGTGATAAGTCTGATGATAGGCCTTGAAGGTCAACGACGTGTCGTCGGTCAAATCCTGATCGAGGCGAAGGGATAAGGACTCTTTGGCAATATCGCCGCGGGACTTGTCGGCATTGATGCCGTTCGGGAAGGCGTAATACTGGCGCCGTTCCATGTCGCCGCTGATGAGCCAGCTGGTCTTGCCCGACCGGCCGCTGTTGGTCAGCGTATAGCCGTGCATGCCCCACGAGCCGGTGTAGGCGTCGAGGGACGACTCGTTGCGGTCGCCTTTTTTGGTGACGATATTGATGACGCCGCCGACGGCCCCGCTGCCGTAACGGACGGAACCGCTGCCCTTGGTGACTTCGATGTGATCGATAGCACCGACGCCGGGAAGGTTGGCCAAATCGACGCTCCCCCGCCCGTAGCCGGCCCCCTGGGCGTTGGCCAGACTCTGACCGTCGACGAGGATCAAGACCCGGTCGTCGCCGTTTAATTTGACGTAAGACGAAATGCCCGGCACCATGTCATTGATGCTGACGCCGGATACGCGCTGCAAGGCTTCCTGGACCGACGAGTCGTGGTGTTCGTCCATCTCCTTGGCGGTAATAATGGTCGTATTTGATTGGCGAGCCTCCACCGGTGGAATGGAGGGTTCTTTCGGTTCATTTACTTGGGCTTCCGATAACTTATTAGGGAGTAGTGCCTTGACGCTGTCGAGGAAATCGGCAACCCCGTCGGGAACGTGGATGTTTCCCGATGGTGCCATGGGATCATTCGTCCCGGGACCGGCTGCCCGCCTGCCGGAAGGGCCGGTCTTACCGGTATTGCTTGCCGTTCCGGAAGTGTTGGTCTGGCCCGAGGTCTTCGCTTGATCGGCGGCCTTTTCCGGTCCCGCATCCTGCACCCGGTTCGACGTTCCCTTTTCATCGGAAGATTCCGGCTGCGATTCCCGTTGAGCTGCGGCGTAGGTAAGGGCGCCGGGCGTCGGAGGTGTCACCTCACTGGCTGGCGTCACGTCCGGCGTCGGAGCCTTTTCAGGCGTCGAAGCGACCGTTTCTCGTTGGTCATAATCACCGCCGCCATCGCGGCTGACGGCATCGGTCCCATCGGCATCGCTTCCGCCGGCACCGGCCATGTCGCCGCTATTATAAATCATGACGTCGGTCACATTGGGCTGACGCGAGTAGTGTTGAAGCACCGTAAAGAAGCCGCCCGCTGCCAAGCCTAAATAGACGGCGGCGTGAAGGGATACGGAAAATCCGGCGGCAATGCGGCCTTTCTTCTTCCCCCACCTCATGGCTGGGCCCCACTATCCGCGACGAGCCCGATGCGGGTGACGCCGACTTTCTTAAAGGCATCGAGGACGGCCATGACCTTGCCGTAATCGACGGCTTTATCGGCATAGAGGATGACGCTGAAGGATTTGTCTTCGGCCTGCCGGGCCCGTGCCGAAGCCATGAGAGCCTCGCGGTCGACGGCATTGCCATTGAGCCACAGCGTTCCGTCCGTCTTCAAAGTGACGGCATACTGGGACGACGGCGCTTCGCTGGCATCGGCCGCCACCGGCAGCTGGACGCCCAAACTATGCATATCCACCATGGATAAAGACGACATCATGAAGAAGACCAAGAGGAAAAACATGATGTCGATCATGGGGATGATCATGATCGAGGGCTTTTCAAAATCGCGTAATTGACGTAGGCGCATGTTACTGCCCTTCTTTCTGGTCCATCGTTTCCAACGCCGAGAAACAAAGCTCCATATCGGTAATGATGCGATCGAGGCGCTGGGTAAAATAAGAATGGATGACCAAGGCCAAAATAGCGACGCAGAGGCCAAAAGCCGTGGCGATGAGGGCTTCGCCGATACCGCCGGTAATGGCAATGGCCTGACCGGACTGGACGTTAAAGATACTGAACGAGCGGATCATGCCGCTGATCGTCCCGAGGAGCCCCAAGAGCGGCGCCAAGGTGACGATGACGCTCAAATAATAGAGATGACTGCGAAGGCGGGAGATAAAAATCCCCGACTGCATTTCGATAAAGGCCTTCCATTCGGCGCCCCCCTGACCTTCAAAGACGTCGTTTAAAATGAGGGGCAGACCACCGTTGCTGTCGGCTGCCAGCTGTTTGGCCTGAGCCGCCTTGTGGAACTTCATGTACGTATAAAACTTATTGGCAAAAGCCTTGCCGGCATCCATCTGGGCGAAAAAGATGGCCCGTTCAATGCCGATATACACCGCAAAGAGCGAGCAGGCCAATAAGAGATACATGACCGGACCGCCTTGCTGAAATAACTGAAAACCGTGAATGATTGCTTCCATCGTAAGTATTATCCCCTTCCTGTAGCACACCTGCGGGAGAAGGACATACAAAGATAAAGGGACCGTCGTATAGACGACAGTCCCCGAATATGCTCCGTACAATCTCCTTCCCATCGCTCGCAGGTCTATCGGTGATTATCCGTCAGGCAGTTCTTCTGGCTTGGTTTCATGGCCAAAGCTGCGCCTTCCCATACAAAAGTACAGTGACATCCTTGCAGCCTGGCTCCACCTTACAGCGGCGGGACCGCGCCGGCGTTGAACCGGCTTCTCTATTAAGTCTGTGACACCTGACCTATTACTTATATTATATCGTTCTTACTATAGCATGAGAAACAGATGACTGTCAACGAAAGGCGGAACGAGAAGAAAAGTTGAAAAATAAGAAAAAAAGCGCCGTTGCAAGATAAGATTTAATGCAGGCCCTCTTTATAATGCGACTACAAATAAGACGCCAGATCCTAAGTCTGGCGCGTTTCAATTCATGCACCCACGAAGGGTGCGACAATGGGATGCGGTCGAAAGGCTGATTTCCACCTCGTTTCAATCCACGCACCCCGAAGGGTGCGACATACACTACACCGCGGACCCATCGAAATGATCGGTTTCAATCCACGCACCCACGAAGGGTACGACCAGATTCCGGCGGTCTCCGGATACTTTCCAAAACGTTTCAATCCACGCACCCACGAAGGGTACGACCAGATTCCGGCGGTCTCCGGATACTTTCCAAAACGTTTCAATCCACGCACCCATGAAGGGTGCGACTCTTTTTTGAAGTAGGAGGACACGATGGCGACAGTTTCAATCCACGCACCCACGAAGGGTGCGACATGTGGTGAGGGACCGAAATGATTAACGTACAGGTTTCAATCCACGCATCCCGCAAAGGGTGTGACCTACGATTACATACGAGCTGTTAATTATTCCCCAGTTTCAATCCACGCACCCCGCAAAGGGTGCGACGGACTTCTTTGTCGTTGTTTTTCTTTACGACGGAGTTTCAATCCACGCACCTCGCAAAGGGTGCGACATGTACCTAGATAGTTTCGAGGTAACGTGGTATGTTTCAATCCACGCACCCCGCAAAGGGTGCGACCAGGATTATTACTGCCGCTGGTAGGCACGCCGTCGTTTCAATCCACACACCCGCAAAGGGGTGCGACTCTTATCGTCTACGCAAATATCGTAATCATAGACGTTTCAATCCACGCACCCACAAGGGTATGACTTACCCATCGAAGAATTTGAAGTAGATGAAATATCTTCAATCCACGCACCCACAAAGGTGCGACAACAAAAGGACGTTTTACATTCTTTACTTTTATTATATCACCATTTCAAACCATAATGGCATAAATAACTTTCCTTCCTCCATCTATAAAGCTGTTAACGATTCCATCCCTGTGTATTGACATTTCCCTTTTAAATCCATATAATACAGCAGCATCGTTAATAGCGTCCCTGGTAGTAAGCCGTCCCGTTATAGGAAATGTGCCGGATCCGGGGACTATTTTATTTAGGGGACTTTTTTTATTTAGGCGACATTTTTATACAATCAACCTCAAAAGGCAGAAAAGCCTTCCCCCAACAAACATAAATAAGGAAAATAGTTTTCACCACTATCATCACTACAACGTAACGTTAATTACTTTACATTTTCCTCATCTATCTTTATAATGGTTGTGAAAGGAGCTGATTCACATGGCTGAAACAAAAACATTAAATCTCCGTGTCGACGCCGATTTGAAGCGTCAGGCAGAAACGATTTTTGCTGATTTAGGTATCCCGACATCTACGGCAATCAATATGTTCCTGCGCACGGTCGTCCGCTATGGCGGCATTCCCTTCGACCTTCGCATTTCCCCCAATGAACTTGAGACCCTGAGAGCCATTGACGACGTAAATCATCATCGCAATCTCAGCAAAACCTATGATTCGGTTAAAGATGCCATGGAGGCACTAAATGCTTAAAATCCGCTTCCGCAAACAGTTCCGAAAGGATTACAAGCGCGTGTTAAAGCAACCCGGGCATACACCGGAGCTGTTGCAGGAAGTGCTTGACTATCTCGTCCAAGAGCAACCACTCCCAGAGAAGTATCGTGACCATGCCTTATCCGGCAACTATGCCGACTTCCGTGAGTGCCACATTTTGCCTGATTGGCTGCTGATCTACAAGGTAGAAGAGGATATCCTGATATTAACCTTGACCCGAACCGGGAGTCACAGTGAGCTATTCTAATCATTGCAACAAAACAGAATGGACGTGAGTGAGTTTTTCTCGCTCTCGTCCATTCTGTTTTTAGTATGTCGTTTCACGCTACGCACTCACAGTGAAGGTTCAAGTCCCTCCCTCGGCACCAAGTCCCAAACCACGCGCCCAAAGGGGTGCAACGTTTGTAGCTATAACGGCAGTGTGGGCGCACTGGTTCAAAGCCACGCACCCTCACGGGGTGCGACGAATCACTTCAGCTGCCGGATTTTACGGAAACTGGTTTCAATCCACGCACCCTCACGGGGTGCGACCTGAGTATAGTGAAACTGAATATAGTGATACTGAGTTTCAATCCACGCACCCTCACGGGGTGCGACATCTTCCCAGTAGGTCAAGCCCCATGTCGCTGTCGTTTCAATCCACGCACCCTCACGGGGTGCGACACCCAGAATTCAATTATAATTTCCACGTTGCCAATGTTTCAATCCACGCACCCTCACGGGGTGCGACACCATCTCCTAACAATAAGCACAATACTATTAACGTTTCAATCCACGCACCCTCACGGGGTGCGACCGGACCACCTACCGATAGAATTAATCATACTGTTGGTTTCAATCCACGCACCCTCACGGGGTGCGACGATGGGATCATATTTTTTCGCGGAAAGGTCGATTCGTTTCAATCCACGCACCCTCACGGGGTGCGACCAGTATCGACCTCCGATGTCTTAATGCCATGGAAGTTTCAATCCACGCACCCTCACGGGGTGCGACTTTGTTCCATAATAGGAACAATCAGATTAAAAAATGTTTCAATCCACGCACCCTCACGGGGTGCGACTAATTGCAACTTTTGTTATTGACACAGGAACAGAGTTTCAATCCACGCACCCTCACGGGGTGCGACGACCATTGGCAACATGTCAATCCCGTATGACCCCGTTTCAATCCACGCACCCTCACGGGGTGCGACTCAATGGTTTTTAAAAGGAGAATAAGAAAATGAAGTTTCAATCCACGCACCCTCACGGGGTGCGACTCGTGTAAAATTAAGTCGTCCGGCAAATATGATGTTTCAATCCACGCACCCTCACGGGGTGCGACGGTAATGAAAATGACAGTAACTTATGAAATGGCTGTTTCAATCCACGCACCCTCACGGGGTGCGACGGGACCATCGGCACCAACAACACGCCGTCAAAATGTTTCAATCCACGCACCCTCACGGGGTGCGACGCCGGAAAAGAAAGAAGCGGCCAAGGAAACGCCTGTTTCAATCCACGCACCCTCACGGGGTGCGACCCGGGACGTATGAAAATTACAGCCTATGCGTCAAGTTTCAATCCACGCACCCTCACGGGGTGCGACACCTGGTACTTGATACCGTCAAGACCGCATCCTCGTTTCAATCCACGCACCCTCACGGGGTGCGACCAGGACACGACCGCCGTCGCGCCAAACTCGACGGCGTTTCAATCCACGCACCCTCACGGGGTGCGACTTTTGTAATTCATATTTTTGCAGTTCGTAGCTGTTTCAATCCACGCACCCTCACGGGGTGCGACACTCAAACTTAACTTGGACAATCTGTCCATCATTGTTTCAATCCACGCACCCTCACGGGGTGCGACTTACTTAGCTACCTAACTATCGAAAAAATATAACGTTTCAATCCACGCACCCTCACGGGGTGCGACTCAGAATCTAGTTGACCAGTATCAGCTGTATCTGTTTCAATCCACGCACCCTCACGGGGTGCGACATCGATTGTCTTTCCGAGCACCGACGCCAACTTGAGTTTCAATCCACGCACCCTCACGGGGTGCGACGCCAGCTGGAAACGGTTACGTTCTCGGCAGACATGTTTCAATCCACGCACCCTCACGGGGTGCGACATCGAAGCTCCGACGATTGACGCCGCAGCGGAAAGTTTCAATCCACGCACCCTCACGGGGTGCGACAATACAGCGCTCTGGTGCAGCTACAGAGCAGCATCGTTTCAATCCACGCACCCTCACGGGGTGCGACGCCGATGCGTGAATAAGATTGGCGAGGTCCTAAAAGTTTCAATCCACGCACCCTCACGGGGTGCGACTTACCTGTGTTTCGATCGATAGGGAACCCTTCAGAGTTTCAATCCACGCACCCTCACGGGGTGCGACTGGTATCAAGCCTCCCGTTACGGAGGAAATCGACGTTTCAATCCACGCACCCTCACGGGGTGCGACTAGACGGTGTAAGCGTGTCGGAAATTTTAGATGAAGTTTCAATCCACGCACCCTCACGGGGTGCGACGGGCAGCCGTCGCCAGAATCTATCGTCCTGGGTGCGTTTCAATCCACGCACCCTCACGGGGTGCGACGTGTGAGGACGTCCGGAACACGATTCTGGTCATCAAGTTTCAATCCACGCACCCTCACGGGGTGCGACCGACTCCGGAGTTGATGCCAATAGCAAGGACCGCGTTTCAATCCACGCACCCTCACGGGGTGCGACTTTGGCCAAGCTTCGGCAGATGTTGCGAGTGTCGATGTTTCAATCCACGCACCCTCACGGGGTGCGACACCGGGCGCGTATTGTGTGGTTTATTCCCTTTTTTGTTTCAATCCACGCACCCTCACGGGGTGCGACGCTGGAGAGCGATGCGGAACTGCGTGATGCATATGTTTCAATCCACGCACCCTCACGGGGTGCGACTCGTCTTATACGGTCCAGCAACAGGGATCGCATGGCGTTTCAATCCACGCACCCTCACGGGGTGCGACGGACAAAACGAATCCCAATCAAAAACATCTCACTGTTTCAATCCACGCACCCTCACGGGGTGCGACGTTGCCATCAAAGCAGGCGATAATGTTATATGGAATGTTTCAATCCACGCACCCTCACGGGGTGCGACGCGGGTGCTGGTCGAAAAAGCCCATTGGGAGTATGTTTCAATCCACGCACCCTCACGGGGTGCGACTATAATCACTCCGTTTTTAACTATTAGCATACCACGTTTCAATCCACGCACCCTCACGGGGTGCGACAAACGTTATTATGTAATGCTGTAAGTTTATCGCCGTTTCAATCCACGCACCCTCACGGGGTGCGACTCGCATTCAACGTTTCAGACACGAGCGACGAAATGTTTCAATCCACGCACCCTCACGGGGTGCGACTATTGATGCGGGCACCGATTTAAACGATATAACTGTTTCAATCCACGCACCCTCACGGGGTGCGACCGGTATTGTAATCGCTGCCCATCGGCAGCGCAACGTTTCAATCCACGCACCCTCACGGGGTGCGACTGGGGGCCGATTGGGTATATCCTTATGGCGTCATTAGTTTCAATCCACGCACCCTCACGGGGTGCGACTCCTTCGTCGTCTGAAGCGGGTTCGGCTGGAATCTGTTTCAATCCACGCACCCTCACGGGGTGCGACACGTAGGTGTGTTCGTTCTTGCATCGTGCCATTCGTTTCAATCCACGCACCCTCACGGGGTGCGACAGCAAAAGGGCTTTTTTGCAGTCACTTTTGCTTGTACCTATGGGAATATATTCCCACAGATACGGTTTATTCTTACTAAATTTAGGGATTTCATCAAATTTTTTATATTTTGCTTAAGGATTCTGACGACTAATATGATGTTCACTATACCTTCGCACTACATAAAGCTGTTTTTACACAGGTTTCAATTCATGACTTTCGACATATATCGTATCCATATGACATCATATTAGTCGAACAAATCCAAAATCTGACTACCCTTATAAGTAGTTATTTACTGTATTTTTTCGCCTTCTTGGTAGATTTCAATACTGAGGCCTTCGATATTTTTCAAAGCGCTGTCGTCGATGACGTAGTCGTCAAAGATATGCGGTGACGTGACGCCTTCTTTTAAGCTGGTCGTGATGCTGTGATGGACGCGAGCTGACGAGGCGTTGCCCGTTTTATTGTCATGGCGGACCCAATAGAATTTCGTCATTTCAATGCTGCCTTCGGGTCGAGCCGATGAGGCATCGTTTTCAAACAAGGTAACGAGAGCTTCTTTGACTTTTTCCGCATCTTCTTCAGAAAAACCTGTCTTTTCCGCCAACTGGACGTTGATGCTGCCGACAACTTTGTAGACACCGAAGTCGACACGATGTTTCATCCCCATCGTATCAGATCCTTTTGTATCAGCAGCCTTCCCGTTAACACTTCTCGTAATCTGCATACTGGTAATGATGATGGGGGTCAGACTGACTGCCGTATGAATGGATACAGGCCCGCGCACACCGGCCGAAACAGACTCAACACTCTTCTGAATCTTTTTCTTAAAAGCAAACACTTGACCAAAAGTACGAACGTCAGTCCATATTTTGCAGGCCTCTGCCGCAAACTCTTGTTTACCTTTTATGCTGTTTTCTTTCATCGTCAATATCGGTTTTTCCATGGCAGGTTCATTTACGACTCTCGTCTCAATACTGTCACATCCATCGTCGCAACGGTCATCCGATTGGACTAAAATCCGTTCTCCCATGTCCTGCAGGCGGTTGCGAATCTTGCGTTTAATGCAGACGTCAGAAATTTCGCCGTAGCCGTCGTAATCGCTGCGCGGCTGATTGCCGTTCAAAGGATCCCCGTTAGGATTGGCATGGTCTACGGTAATGAAGCCGATAAAGTCAATTTTGTTTGCTAATGTCGTCATGATAATTCCTCCCTATTTTTTTCATCTGACTGACTATTCGTATTATTATCTGCATTGTTACTCTCTCTCAACGCTTTTTCTTTCTTTTTCTTTTCAATGAGCTGCTGAATAGCAAATTGCTGACTGTAGAATCCAAGCAGGAAGCGACTCCCCAAGGGGGCATCAGAGACAAAATCGTCTTCTTTAAAAAGGGTCATGATCTGGGCCAACAACTCCCGATCTTCTCTATATTGTTCTCGCTTATGCATATACGGGAGCAGGCGATTGTGAATGGTCATCCACGTCGTCGACGGCCTCATGGAAAAGACTTCCATGTACTTCATAGCATTCGTAATCCGTGACCCCCGTTCATCTCCCTTAAACGTCGACCGTTCTATCTGGTCGGCTACGGCAAGGATTCTCCCAAAAAGATAATCGCGATTTCGATTCGTTTCGTCAAGTGCCACAGTATATACCTCCTCTTTATGTGTTTCATTCCATCGATTACAAATTATGGTACACGCAGGTTCTAAAATTTTCTGCCTCCACGGGTAATATTTATTACCCGTGGCTTGACTCGACCGGGTAACGACGCGTCGGACGACACACCGTTCGATATCGAGTGGCAACGGCCGCCCCTGTACGATACAATAGAAAATGCGTTCGATTTCCATCTTCATTTTATTTTTATTAACTCTTTCCCCATGGCAAGCCTTGACAAGAAGCTCAGGCGTCGGCACACCATAATAGCAAAGTGACGCATTATTAACTTCATCATATTTATGCTGAGCCCAGCGACCGTATGTATGCCATTTTTCAATACGATCAATAAAATCAACACCGGAAAACTCATCGTAATAGCAAATGGATAGTCTCCCCGGTGTCGCCGCATCGAGGACCATGACATTGGCTTGGGCAGTCGGATCTTTTTTAAAAACATGAGAATAACCTCTAATAGCCTTATCAAAGCTCATTTCCCATTCTTCTTGGGTCTGAGGGCGTGTCGTTTCTGGAGGGTTCTCCCATTGATCCGCAAAACTGTCTTCCTCTGCGATAACCTCTTCCGTATCTGAATAAACGCTTGGAATGGGTCTTGAACTCCAGGCCAAAAAGATGCGGCCATCACAATTATAGCCTTGATTGCGAATGAGCCACATCAAGGTATTCATAGCCTTTTGCGACGTTTCATAGCCGATTGACACACATTCATTGCTGGTCTCAAAGCGACCGCGAAAGGTAAGATCTCTGGCATCATTGGACGAAATGAGCTTAGCTCCATCACCGGCAAATCGAATACCCTTAGCGTGTTTATCGACGGGGCGCATCATTTTACCCATTGCATAGCAAAGATCCGGTGCTTGAGGAAACTCATGCTCAAAAAAGTCGATATATCGCTGCTGTACTTGCTGATCCTTCCATAAATCCGGTTTATCATCACCGGGAATGTCAATGACGCGAAAACGGACCAGAGCCTTTAAAAGATCGCCGGTCACTGCGGTAAAAATCGCTGGCTTATCCTTATCATGAGGCCATTTTTGCATAATATTGCCCTTATCATCACGATAGAGTACGGGCGGATTGGCCTTGCAAAGGTCGTCGATAACATCGTGCCGAGTGACGTATTTATAGACCGCTTCCACCTTGGGATCGCTGTATGGGGACTGAACCCATTTGCCTAAGAGCTCTACATAGAGAGAATACGGAGATTTTCCCTCGTCTCCACTCTTTTTTGTTTTTTTCTCGTGATATAAGTTATAGTCCCGGGCAACGTAGTTCAGTTTATCATGCAGCGGATGCGGTGCCGGACTCGACGTCCTCGATGCCGAATCGGGCGTACTAGGTATAAGAGTCGGCTGTTCTACCTTGGCAAGCGGCCTGGCCTGAACGAAATTTCCCTCACCGTCGACGGTTATTTCGATTTGAGCATTCTGAATGATATGCCCAATAGGCGGCAAGACAGCCTTGCTGCCATCGACCGCAGGCTTACCAGCTAACGCCGCATTGGCGTCATAGGTCTTAACTAACTGCGCAATCCAGCTCATAAGCGTTCTCCTTCCAACCCGGCGGCTTCCCGTTCAACGGGGCAGATATCTTCAGGGGTAAAGACTTTGGCCTTCCCTTTGTGAATATCCCGCACCAAGGTACAGGCCTCAGGTCGAATAAAATGAACGACGCCATGTTCCATAACCGGCTGCCAGAGTCTAACTTGCAGCATATCACGGCCTGTTTCGTCGGGATAATTAAAACCATGGAACATCGTACCCAAAGGAATTGCTGGGGTATCATCATAAAAACCCGGAGCCTCACCGTAGGAAACAGGTTCTACATAACCTTGGCACTCCCGCGTTCCTAAGAAAATATCACGACGACCGCCTCGTTCAACCATTCGTTTAGCAATGTTATGATGCTTATTTTCATTGCGGTCGCAGGCCAGGTCGGGCCGATGAAGATTAAATTCAAAATGAGCCTTTACTTCATAACACACATCGCTTAGATACTTATAAATAGACAAATTATGTACCTTGTCATAATACCCTTTCGGTTTAACGCCCCGGGACTGGGTTCGTATTACCTTCATGACCCTCATCTCATCGATATACCAGAGAATCGTCGGCTTCCAATAGATGCTTTCGACAATTCCTTTTAAAGCTTGGTACGTCGGCACGGCATATGAAGATTTTTCACCACCCATGCGGGTAATGGGATCGGTGAATAAGGCCATCCTGCCGTATACTTTAAAGGTTATTTCATTTCGCAAAATATCCCCTCCTTAATAATTACAAAGTGGATTGGCCTGTTCTTCCAATTTAAGGCCAATGGCCGAGTCATAATACTCTTTCCGTAAGGCTAAAGGCCCTTGCAAGGTCTGGAAAATAGCTCCCATTCGCTGAAGTTGTTCCACTTCATAAGAAAAAGCATTAACTGTATACTGCTGAGCCTGCTTAAGTAAGGCCAAGAGCTCTTTTGGATTCTCAATCTGTCCATTCAAGGAGGTAATTAAATCATCCCCTTTGTCATAAGGCACGACAATACCGATGGTTGCTGAGTCGATGACACAAAAAGCTTTGCTAACGTCCCTAAAGGCCTGCTTGTCGCAAAGTATTTCTTTGCCCCCGGGGACCTTATCCCGTCCTCCACAGGCCCCACAACCGGCATCATTTGCCGAAAGGAGATCCAAGCCGGTATTGTTTTTAGGTGGTAATTTGTAGGATTTATTGCCTTCCTCATAATCATCATAGTACTTCTTAAAATAGCGAACCAGATTCTCAGGCTGAAGAATATCCTGAATATCGATGGTATGGAGTAAGTCTTTGGCTATTTTGACCCCAATTTGGATATCGGGAAGCTTATCGAGTTTTTCCCCTTCCAATTGGAAAACCTTGACCAGACCGTATTCCATTTCACCGTGGCGGTTGCAGCGGCCGGCTGCTTGAGCAATGGAATCAAAGCCTGCCAAAGCACGATATACCGTCGTGAAGGATATATCGACACCGGCTTCAATCAACTGCGTCGAGATGCATATGAGCCTACGCTTCGATGTTCCGTCGTGAAGGGCCGCCAAGGCCTCCCTCATGCGGTCGATTTCATGCATTCGATGAGCCGAACACATCTTGGTACTCAAGTGAATGATTTCGACGTCGTCCCCGCTTTCCTTAACCAGATCTTTTACAGCCTTATAAATATTTCTAGCCTGACGAGTCAAATTGACGATACAGAGGACACTGCCACGCCTCATTGCATCCTGCAGCAGTGAAGGAGCCAGTGTTTCTGCCGTATATAGTTCATCTTTCAAATACTCGAATTTGACTCTTTGAAAAACCTCAAAAGTAGATTTTAAATCACTAATCATTTCTCCACCAGAATGAAGAGGGATAGGCATTTTATCCAATTGCGGCTGCGTCGCTGTGCAGAGGACGGCCGTGACACCGGCCAAGTCCTTTAGGAAATTCATGGCCAAATTAAAGATATAAGTGCATTTGATCGGAATAGTCTGAATTTCATCGAAGATAATGATGCTGTCGGCCAAGGCCTGAAGACGGCGAGCAGATTGGCAGCCACCATCAAATAAAGTCTCGAGAAAATGAACCTGGGTCGTAAAAATAACCGGTGTATCCCAACGTTCGGTCAATAACTTTCGCCAATTCCGTTCTTCTTCACTCATATCTTCCTTCGGCAATACGTTGGAATGGTGCTCTAACACGGCCTCATCAAACTGGAATACGTCACGGATTTCTTTGGCATTCTGATCGATGATCGACGTATAAGGGATGACAACGATAATTCGTTTTTTATGGTATTTCTTGGCCTGAGCTAAAGCAAAGCGCATACTGGCCAACGTTTTCCCACTCCCCGTTGGTACCGACAAGGAGTAGATACCCGGTTTCTCCGTTCCAAAGTGTTGGCAGGCATCACTGATTTTTTGCCGCTCCAAGGCAATGGCCCTGGCCTTACCCCCAGCTGGAAGGGCAAAGGAGTGAAGTTTGTCTTCCAATTTCCCGGAGAAGAGATTCCAAAGCTTATCGTAGTCCCAATCCTGGGTCAAAGAGGATCCACCCTCGAACTCGGCCGTATCCAATCGGTCAGCATCGACTAACCAACTAAAGAGCAGCCTTTCGACCATACCCCAGTAAAACCAATAAGCCAGGCGTTGTATGCTTTTATCTTTAGTACCAATCTGGCAAACCTTATGAATGCGAGCATCAAAAGCTTTGACTTCATCACGAGCTTGATAAAACAAATCATCCAGATTGGACTGTGCTAAGACGGATTCAAAAAAATAGGCTTCTTCTTCCGCCGTTTCAACGCCTTCTTTTTGAATACGTCGTACATAATCCGATTCGCCGCGCTCACTCAAAAAATTCTCTAATCCACTATGATGAGACATAACAGCCAATCCCACCAAAGTAATGGTCCGTTTTATGTTGTTGCCGGGGCTGACGCCCTTATAACGCACTGATAAAAACTTGGCGCCACCCGTCGAATGGTCGATTTTTCCGCGATAGTGAACTGCCTTTTTGGGGTCATCATGGGCTAAGCGAATATACCGCTGAAAAGGTAGATACTCTCCACCCGACTTACTTCGACTCTTAGAAAAATCATGTAAGAGACCGGTCAATTTTGCCAAAGCGCCCAAGCCCCAAGGTTTCGCCTCCACTTCCATCTTTTCGGCCACGTTCACCAAGTGATCCCGAAGAAGTTGCTCAACAATCTGGCCGTTCTCATCTTTTCGAAAATGTGCAATAATTTTTTCCATATAATCTCCTATCGATACGCCGTCAGGCTAGTCTATGACTGCAAGATACCAACCATAGACCGGTTCACGATACTACCACTGACAAGAAACGATTGACATACATGTATCTCTTAAACTCATTATACCACTATGTAATATTTGTCACAAAGTATATACATTAGAATTAGATAAAAATTAGACTAAATCATATAAAGTGATTTCCAGTCAATATTTTGTAGAAACTGCTAGTTCAACAAAATAGGTTCTTATGCTAAAATATCGCACCCAGAAGGGTGCGATATTTTAAGTACTCTAAAGAACATGCACATGTTTCAATCCACGCACCATATGGAATATGATGCGACATTTACAAAAAAATGTTACATAGCGATAGATTGTAGATAGCCAAAATATAACATCGCCATTTATATTTTTTCACGTTGAAAAGATTCTAAGAATAGGCCTTACAAATCGTTTTTATTCGACTTTTAGGGGAATGTCCACCCTGCTTTACGATGTCTACCTGTGTATGTTCTAATTCGCATTTCACGCGACACTTTATCTGTTCAGAAACATCCATGCCAACATTAGAAATTTCTTGACATGGACAGGATAGAAAAGGTACCTTTTGTGATACATTGATGGCAATATTCATTTTCTCCGCTTCACAAATATTTATTTTCAACTCTAAGGTTGTCCTCTCTTCCATTTATTCACCTCCTCTCTAGTTATTACAATTTGCTATCTACTTATTTAGTATACGCTAACAATCTATTTAGTGTCAATTGATATTAAAAAACATACACATAAACAAAAGATACTATGTCTGCATTGTAAAAGCCCCCTATTTGAACCGACCCCCTAAAGTTGGACCAAAAATTCAACTTTAGGGGGTTAATTTTATGGCAAAATATAGTTATGAATTT
>ENA-OQJU01000485-OQJU01000485.1-human-gut-metagenome-genome-assembly--contig:-NODE-485-length-23129-cov-15.354503_pt1 | contig 23129 bp, 18 predicted proteins | sample MGYA00242608_ERZ504774 | MGnify/ENA primary metagenome ERZ504774 (study PRJEB26092, sample SAMD00036349) | human gut metagenome | host: Homo sapiens | study: EMG produced TPA metagenomics assembly of...
AAATTCATAACTATATTTTGCCATAAAATTAACCCCCTAAAGTTGAATTTTTGGTCCAACTTTAGGGGGGCGGTTCATTGAGAGTGCCTTTTCTTTTTGCCTTCAGCGAAGACAATGATAGGAAAAATGGTTTTTGGGATTCATGGCCCAATTTGTAATTTCATTATACCGGTCTTTCATCGGTTTCGTCAATCTTGGCTATGATGGGGAAATCATATTTTTCCGAAAGTTCGACCTTCTAGGGAGGGCATCGCCGGTAGCGGACAGGTCCTCGAAAGTCCATTCCGAAGAGTGGTAATTCCGTCATTTTTTATGCGCTGTAAAGGTGGATTTTTTAGGGATCCTTATGATATAATGAGCAGGACATGCTGACATCAGGTAACATATTTTCCCATAGAAAAGAGGTTTTTTCGTGATGGAATATGTGAACGAGTTGGACACTATATCGGCGGGAGCTGCGGCAAAGGATGCGGCTCTCAAGGTACATCGTCTCACTTTCATGGAGGCTACGATGATGGTCGTCGGGTCTACCATTGGTTCCGGTGTTTTAGGTTTAGCTTTTGCCAGTCGCAATGCCGGCTGGCCGGTCCTGCTTACGTGGCTTGTCGTAGCAGGCTTTTTTTCTGTCATTTCCATGCTCTACGTAGCCGAAGCGACGCTTAGGACGGCGCGGCCCTTGCAGTTGTCGGGCCTTGCTGAAAAGTACGTCGGTAAGGTCGGTTCCTGGCTGATGTTCTTTTCCGTCGGGGCTACGTCTTTTTGCAGCCTCATCGCTTACACCAGCGGCTGCGGTAAGATTTTGAGCGAATTTTTTGGCATTTCGCTGGAGCTTGCCAGCGTTCTCTTTGCCGTCGGGGCGACGAGTGTCGTCTGGCTGGGCCTTAAAGCGACGGGTATTGCAGAAAAATATTTGAGTTCAGGTATGACGGCCATGCTTATCATTCTCGTCGGCGCGTCGTTTCTTTCGGCCCGTGTACCTGTGGCAGATATTTTCTACGCCCATTGGCTCTATGCCGTGCCGGTCTTTAACATCGCCGTCTTCTGTTATGCCGTCCAGTACATCGTACCGGAAATCTCCCGCGGCTTTACTCATGATCCGGGAAAACTCGTGCCGTCCATCATGGCCGGCGCCGGGATTTCCTTCTTCATCCTGGCCTTGGTGCCTCTGGCCGTCTTTCTCATGCTGCCCGTCGGCGACATTACCGAAGTCGCATCTTTGTCGTGGGGGCAGGCTTTGGGTTCGCCCGTCTTTTTTGTCATCGTCAATCTCTTTGCCTTCTGCGCCATGCTGACCTCCTTTTGGGCCATTGCCGAAAGCTTCTTGACCAACATGATCGATCGTTTAGGCTTCAAATCGGAAACGGACGTCCGCACGCGGGCTCTGTGTCTGGCCGTCATCGTCATTCCGCCGGTGCTCCTGGCCTATAGCGGTCTCGTCGGCTTCGTCAATGCCATCTTCAGCGCCGGGACCTTCGGCGGCATCATCATGTCGATCCTGCCGGTCTTCATGCTGCGCCGGGCGCGAAAACACGGCGACAAGCTGCCTTGCTGGAAGTGCGGCTGGATTGCCCATCCCATCGTGCAGACCCTGGTCGTCCTGTTATTTGCCGGTGCCGGCGTCTACGCCGTCCTGAGCATCTTCGGCTGGCTGCCTGCTGCCTGGTAAAGGGCAAAGATTTTCATACAAAAGACAAGTACCGCTTCACTGCCTTCCATCGTTACCGTGGGGGCGGGGGAGCGGTGTTTTATATTGCCGCCGATACTGCCTCTTCGGAAGGTAGCCTTTTACGCCTTTTTCGGCTATAATAAAGAGATACCTAAGCTGTTTCAGATTTGCCAAAGGGGGATTTTGTTTATGAACTTTAGAAGTACGCGCTCTGATGAATGTGTTTCTCCATCCTATGCCTTGCTCCACGGCCTGGCTGCCGACGGCGGTCTCTACGTGCCGGAAGCCTTTCCCGAGGATGTCCTTTCTTATAAAGCCCTGAGCGGCAAATCCTATCAGGACATTGCCGAAACCGTCTTGGCTCATTTCTTCACCAACTTTACAGCGGAAGAACGAAAAGCCATGATCGCCTCGGCTTATAATGACGAAACCTTCCGCGACCCGGACATCGTGCCTCTTCATTCCATCGACACCGATCTCTCTGTGGCCGAACTCTTCCACGGTCGGACCCTGGCCTTTAAGGACCTGGCCCTGTCGCTCTTCCCGTACCTTTTGACGGCTGCCAAAAAGCAGGAGCAGGAACAGCGTGAGATCCTCATCCTGACGGCGACCAGCGGCGATACGGGCAAAGCCGCCCTCGAAGGCTTCAAAGACGTGCCCGGGACCAACATCATGGTCTTTTACCCCAGCGAAGGCGTCAGCCCCATGCAGATGCAGCAGATGCAAAAGCAGGAAGGGGACAACGTCCGCGTCTCGGCCATCCACGGCAACTTCGACGATGCCCAGAGCTTCTTAAAGCGCGTCTTCACCAACCCCGACGTCAACGCCTATGCCAATGACAAGGGCGTCCTCTTTTCGAGTGCCAACTCGATCAACATCGGCCGCCTCTTCCCGCAGATCGTCTACTACGTTTCGACGTACGTCACCCTCGTCGACAACGGCGCCATCAGTGAAGGGGAAACCTTTGACGTCATCGTCCCGACGGGCAATTTCGGAAATATTTTGGCCGGCTACTTTGCTAAGAAAATGGGCATTCCCATCGGCAAATTGATCTGCGCCTCCAATAAGAATAAGGTCCTGGCCGACTTCTTTGAAACGGGCGTCTACGACATGAACCGTGACTTCTATACGACGGACAGCCCGTCCATGGACATCCTCTTGTCGAGCAACTTTGAACGCTTCCTGTTCTATGCTGCCGGCGAAGATGCCAAAAAAGTCGACCAGTGGGAAAAAGATCTCCTGGAAACGGGAACTATGCGGGTCACGCCGGAAGAACTCCAGGCCCTCCGCAAGGACTTTGAAGGCGGCTGGATTGGCGACGAAGAAACGGAAGCCGTCATCAACCACGTCTATAACGACTTCGGCTACCTCCTCGACCCCCATACGGCCGTTGCCTACGGCGTCGGCATGAACCGTCACCGCTTAGGCCTTGACGAAGGCCGTCACACGGTCATCATGGCCACGGCCCATCCCTATAAGTTCCCGCCAGTTATCAGCGCCGCCTTGGCCCTTCGCGAAAGTGCCGATCCCTTCGACACCCTCGTCGATATCAGCAGCGTCACCGGTATTGCGCTTCCGAAACCCTTGGCCGACCTCAAGCATAAACCCGTTTGCTTCGACGAATCCATCGATAAGGAAGCCATGAAACAGGCCGTCTTATCCTTCGTCGACGCCATTTCGTCCAAAGCCTAGAAAGAAGGGCAGACTGTTGAATAAAGGTGTTATCTTCGCCATCCTGTCGGCGTTGGCCTTCAGTTTTCAAAATATCGTCGTAAAAGTCTTATCCTATACGGTCAGCACCGGGCAAATCGCATTCTTTCGCGGTTGGCTCAGTGCCCTGATGATCGTAGGGCTCATGCGCCTTCAGGATGTGCATATGTCCAATCGGGATATCCCGACCCTGACCCTCCGGGGCCTCCTCGGCGGCATCGGCATGATCTGCAGCTTCTATGCCCTTCGCGGCATGCCGCTGGCGGACGTGTCAATCATTTCCCAGCTGTCGGCCTTTTTCGTCATGCTCTTTGCGGCCATCTTCCTCAAAGAAGTCCTGCCGCCGGGCTCGAAATGGCCCTTGGTCTTCATTTTTGCCGGCGCCTGCCTCGTCGTTCGGCCTTGGAATTTTGATTCCTTCAACGTCTATTCCTTGTTCGCCTTAGGCCAGGCCATCTTTGCCGCCGGTGCCTATACGACGGTCAGCAAATTGACTGGAGCCGGCGGTCACCATCCCTATGAAGTGGTCATGTATTTTCTGATGAGTGCCGCCTTATCGGGGGTCATCATCATGGCCCTGACCGGGGACTTCGTCGTCCCGACGGGAACGGACTGGCTGCTCTATCTGGCCCTCGGCATCCTGAGCGTGTTGGCGCAGATTTGGATGACCAACGCCTACGCCTCGGCCAACCCCGTCGTCGTCAGCTTCGTCACCTATATCGGCGTCTTCTTCAACGCCCTGTGGGGCTTTGTCCTCTTCGATGAAGCACTGGCCGCCATGACCGTTTTCGGCGGCGCCCTCATCATCGGCGGGTCGATGTACCTGACCAAACTGAAGCACGATAAAATCGCGGAAATGGCTAAGACGCGAACTCGAGAAAAGAAAGGGGAAACGTAATGCTTCCCGACAGAATCCATGAAACCCATCTTAAAATCGCCTTGTTCCTGGCCCTGTTGATCATCTTCGGCGGCATTCACCTGCTCATCCCCGACTTTTACGCGACCGTCTGGGACCTTTCCATGAGCGGCAACCTCCACGGGACCATCGACTACCTGCGTTCCTTTAGGGGCTGGGCCGTCTTCATCAGCATGATCATCAACATCGTCATCAACGTCGTCGGGTTCCTGCCGTCCATCTTCATTTCGACGGCCAACGGCGTCGTCTTTGGCGTCGTCGGCGGAACCGTCGTTTCATGGATTGCCGAGACCATCGGCGTCATCATCAGTTTCTTTTTCATGCGGGTCCTGTTCCGCAATAAGGCCCAGAAAATCATTGAGACCAGCAAGATGCTGAGCAAGATCGACCACTACACGACGTGGCAGGCCATGGCCATCGCCCGGGCCGTCCCGTATTCGCCAAACGGCCTCATCACCGCCCTCGGCGCCGTGAGCCACATCAGCTACCGCGACTACATCATCGGCTGTCTCATTGGGAAATTACCATCCGTTGCCATCGAAGTCCTCGTCGGGCACGACCTGGTCATGATGGAAGGCCATTCCCAGCGATTGGCCGTCGTCCTCTTTGCCATGGCCATCGTCTACGGCGGCCTGTGGTACTGGAAAAGGCGGCAGGATGCCCAAAAAGTCCTCCATAAAATCGAGGAAGATATCAAAGAAAAAGACGACCGGCCTTGAACTCGTCTCATTAGCAGGAGCTCCCATCATGTTCGGATAGAAGGGAGCTCTTATCATTTGTGAATCGATCGGAAATCGCGTTTTCACGAAAAAGGCGTCGTCATGAAACACAGTCATTATTCGTAAAAAGGGGATGCCCATGAATTTCTATAAAGCTGATAAAAGTCAGATGGAAGCCTGCAGCCGCGTCCTCAAGAGCGCCTTTGCAGGCTATCCCTTTTTTGAAATCTATACGGGAAAACCGCCGCACAAACAGGAATTTTTTGAGCGCATGATGGACCTGTGGTTGAAATCCTGTTTTGAAAAAGGGCGGGTCCTGGTGGCAGAAGATGATGGCGTCATCACAGGCGTCGCCGTCCTGCAGGGACCCCATGACGACGATATCGAGATCATCGACGTCCATGGCCCTGACGTTGAAAAACTGACGGCCCTGGCTGATCCGCAGACCGTCTCTGATTTTATCCATATGTGTGACATCTCCGACGCTGCCTGTCAGTCCCTTGCTGGCGAAAAATGGTATCTCGTCCTCTTGGCCGTGTCCGACGAGGTAAAAGGGCAGGGCATTGGTAGCCGGATGCTGCGTGACGGCATCCTTCCTTATATTGCCAAAGAGGGAGGCGGATTATTTACCTTCAATACCAATGACGGCGGCAACCGGAATTTCTATACACGGCAGGGTTTCGAAGAGTTCGATGAATCGTACCTTCACGAAAAAGGCGTCGTCATGGGCAACTGGAGTTATCGCAAGACCATCGCCCCTTTATAAAGTTAAGTAAAAATGTTTTTACAAAATCAAAATACATCTCGATAGACCATTTCTTCGATTCATGATATACTATTACAGATACATTTATAAATACGTACAATTTTCAATGAGGTGATTATTGTGGCAAAACAGATTTTTGTTACGGGCCATAAAAACCCGGATACGGACTCGATTTGTTCGTCCATTGCATATGCAAAATTAAAACAGTTACAGGGTATTAACGCTGCGCCGATCCGCGCCGGCGAACCGAATAAAGAAACGGCTTTTGCGCTCAACTACTTCAACGTTACACCCCAGCCGTTGGTAAAAGATTTCTACGTCAAAGTCGGTGAAGCCGTCTACTCCGACGTCGAAGGCCTGGCCATCAACGCCAGCCTGAAAGACGCTGCCAAATGGTTTACCGACCATGAAAGCGACGTCGCTCCTGTCGTCGACAACGGCCAGTTCGTCGGCGTCATCGAAAAAGCACAGCTCGCCGATCAGTTCATCAAGACCGTCATGGGCGAAGAACTGAGCACCGTCAAAGGCCTCGTTCACGACCCGGAATTGGTCTTCAGCCCGAACGACTGCGGCCATGACGTTCCTGAAAAAGGCCGCTACGCCGTCGTCGAAAACGGCAAATACGTCGGCATGGTCTGCGCTTCTTCCATCGCAAGCGTTGAAAAACAGCAGGTCATCCTCGTCGACCATAACGAAAAGAAACAGATCATCGACGGCATTGACGAAGCTTCCATCGTCGGCGTCATCGACCATCACCGCATCGGTGGCACGCTGGCTACCGACGGCCCGATTTCCATCCTCTTCAAGACTGTCGGCTGCACGGCAACGATCGTAACCGGCCTCTATGAACAGGCTGGCATCGCCATTCCAAAAGACGTCGCAGGACTCCTCCTTTCGGCCGTCATTTCCGACACGGTTCTCTTCCGTTCGCCGACCTGCACGCCGACCGACCGGGAAGCTGCCGAAAAACTGGCTAACATCGCCGGTGTCGACATCGAAAAATACGGCATGGAAATGCTCAAAGCCGGTGCCAACGTATCGGACCTCACGCCGGACCAGATCGTCCACAACGACATGAAAGAATTCACCGGCGGCGACGCTACCTTCACCGTCGCTCAGGTACAGGTCATGGATACGACGGACCTCCTCAATCAGAAACAGGTCCTCTTGAACGCCCTCGAAAAACTCCGGGCTGAAAACGGCTACGTCGCTTCCTTCCTGATGATCACCAGCATCATCGACGAATCGACGAACCTCATCTTCGCAGGCAATATGGACGAAGCCGTAAGCTCCGCTTTTGGCAAAGACGTCCTCGACAAAGAAGTCTACCTGCCGAAGGTCATGAGCCGCAAGAAACAGGTTATTCCGCCGATCCTGTCTGCAATGAAATAAGTAATGATTTTGAGAGGCCCGAACCTTCTGGTGAGGGCCTTTTATCTGTCAGCTAAAGGGAGTTTTTTAGTCAACGACTCCCTCTTATAGAAGCGGGAGCTTGTAAGTCAGAGAAACATAGGTGCAGCGATGTTGAGAACAACATCTCCCTAATTCTGCCTACATCATCGGGCAGTTGACGATGCCCGTTTTGCCAAGGAGATTTACTCCAAGGCAGTCGTTTTTTTCTCGTAACGAGGATTGTTATCTCCAGAAATCCACATCGAACCGAGGAGCTGGATATTCATAGCTCCGATACGGTCATCGTTGGATTGGTATCCGCACTGGCAGCGATACAGATGTTGGTGAGGCTTACGGTTTTCCTTACGGATTGTACTGCATTTCGGGCAACGCTGAGAGGTGTATTTTGCCGAGACTTTCAATACTTCCGAGCGATTTTCGTGAGCCTTGTAGGTCAGAAATTGCTCAAACTGATAGAAAGTCCAACTCCGCAGGTCATAGTTCTGCTTTGCAGTTTGGGAGAGATTCGATGCTTCAAAGCTGACACCCGTTAAATCTTCCAGCACAAACAATGTATCTTTTCCGTATTTCGTAACGAGTGTCTTAGAAATCCGATGATTTACATCAGACATCCAACGGTTCTCTCGTCCGGAAAGGGCTTTGAGTCTGCGCTTTGCAGATTTTGTGCCTTTTGATTGGAGCTGCTGTCTGACTTTGAGAAACTTGTTCCTTTTTGCCGCAATTTTTCGCCCGGAAACAAATTCGGTTTTACCTTGCTCATCGTAACTGACCGTCAGGAATCGTAAACCACGGTCCATACCGACAACGTGACGGACGTTCTCCTTCTGGAAATCTTCGACAGCTTTGGTGACGGGAATATGCAGATACCACCGGCCTTTGAGTTCAACTAACTTTGCCGTACCAAGAGTCCATGAGCCATCCAGATATTTCGAAAATGGCTTCCTTTCAAAGGTACATTTTGTTCTTTTACCAAGGGTGTTGATAGACAGGCTTTGGCCGTTATCCACAAAGCTGTAATCACGATTGCGAACCAAATCCGCTTGCGGGCGCTTGAAGAAGATAGGCTTCCAAAGCCATTCGAGCGTTTTCGTGATGTATTTCCAGTTACCATCTTCGTCCTTGTATTTGTATGGCTTTTGAAATAGCTGCTGACTGACCGTCTTATAGCGAGCCATAGTCGTCTTGATGGACGATTGTGCAAGCTGCGACTTTAAGCCAAACAACACACGAAGGTCGCTGTACAGCTCTTTGTTGAGTCTTTGGTAAGTCAAGTTGAATTGATTGTCGAAGATATATTGCGACACAAAATTACAAGCCTGACGATATTGCTCCGTCATTTGGCGAAACAAAATCTCTTGTTCCGGAGAAACATGGATGCGAAGTTTTATGGTTTTGGTTAGGTCGGACACTTTTTCTCACCTGCCTTTCATAAGAATATATTGCATTCATTAAGACCACCATATCATATATGTTACTAAAACTCTAGTATTTTAAGAAAGTGAGGTGAGCGGGCATTCCGCCCCGACCTAAGAGGTCGGAGTATCTTGCCCGCATTTAGATGAATCCGATTTTAGACACCTTGAACGACCGCCAGTGTGAGGCCGTAAACCATACCGAAGGCCCGCTCCTGATTACAGCCGGCGCCGGATCGGGGAAGACCAAGGTCCTGACCTGCCGCATTGCCCACCTCTTAGAGCTCGGCGTCTCGCCGTACCGGATCCTGGCCATCACCTTTACCAATAAGGCTGCCAAGGAAATGAAAGAGCGTGTCCAGAACCTCGTCGGGGCCCAGGCCGATTCCATCTGGCTCAGCACCTTCCATTCCTTCTGTGCCAAGCTGCTGCGCTTTGAAATCGACGGCTTTCACGGCTACACCCGGAACTTTACCATTTACGATTCGTCGGACCAACTGGTGCTCATCAAGGACTGCCTGAAAAAGTTGAATCTCGACGATAAACAATTTACGCCGCGGTCGGTCCTGGCCACGATTTCCGCCGCCAAGAACGTCCTCATGGACGCCAAGGCCTTTGCCCGTCAGGCCGAAGACTTTTTCCAGCAGAAAGTATCCGAAGCCTACGAGCTCTACCAGGCCAAACTGAAGGAAAACAACGCCCTCGACTTCGACGACCTCCTGTTCTTGGCCGTCCGCCTCTTGGAAGAAAAAGACGACGTCCGGGAAAAATATCAGGAACGGTTCCAATACGTCCTGGTCGACGAATATCAGGATACGAACCACGCCCAGTATGCCCTTACTAAGATCCTGGCTGCCCAGTGGCGCAACATCTGCGTCGTCGGCGATGCCGACCAGAGTATCTACGCCTGGCGCGGTGCCGACATCCGCAACATCATCGACTTTACCCGGGACTATCCCGACGCAGCGTCGATCAAGCTCGAACAGAATTACCGCTCGACCAAGACCATCCTGAACGCCGCCAACGCCGTCATCGACAACAACGAAAGCCGGCCGCGAAAGACACTTTGGACGGAAAACCCGTCGGGCAACAAGGTCATCCATTACCAGGCCCAGACCGAACACGACGAAGCCGATTACATCGCCGGCGCCATCTACAACCGCCACGAAATCAGCCACGAACCCTACGGCGACATGGCCATCCTCATCCGGACCAACGCCCAGTCCCGTGTCCTTGAAGAAAAATTGATGCGCTACGCCATTCCCTATACCATGGTCGGCGGCACCAAGTTCTATGACCGCAAGGAAATCAAGGACGTCCTGGCCTACCTACGCCTTTTATATAACCCCGAAGACAGCCTGAGCCTGACCCGTATCATCAACGTCCCTAAGCGAAACATCGGGGCCACGACGATGGAAAAGGTCGCCGCTTACGCTGAAGGGGAGGGGATCTCCCTCTTTGAAGCACTGTCGTCACCGGACGCCATTCCGGTCACCAAACGGGCCCAGACGTCCCTTGAAAACTTCGCCGCCATGATCTTCGACCTCCTAAACGACATCGACGGCATGGATGTCCTGAGCCTCATCGAAAAGGTCATCAAAGATACGGGCTACGGCGAAATGCTCGATAAAGACGCCGAACACGATCCCCAGGGCGAAAGCCGCAAGGAAAACGTCGGCGAATTCCTGTCGGTGGCCAAAGACTACATGGACAGCAACCCTGACGGCAATTTGCAGGACTTCCTCGAAAACGTAGCCCTCGTCAGCGACGTCGACGACTTTGAAAGCAGCGACTCCAAGGTCACCCTCATGACCCTTCATTCGGCCAAGGGCCTTGAATTTCCCGTCGTCTTCCTGGCCGGTCTCGACGAAGGATTGTTCCCCCACAGCCGGACCCTGATGGATCCCGAACAGATCGAAGAAGAACGGCGCCTGGCCTACGTCGGCATCACCCGTGCCGAACGGCAGCTCTACGTCACCAACGCCATTACCCGGACCATGTACGGCCGCGTTTCGGCCTACATGCCCAGCCGTTTCCTCGGAGAAATCCCGCCGGAACTCGTCGAAGAATACCGGCGTAAGAGCGCCATGCCCCAGAGCCGGATGACTTCCATTCCCGGCCAGCAGCGCGTGTCCATCCTGTCCAAGCCCGTGGCCACGAGCCTTCCCAAGAAGCACGCCGTGACCGACTCCTTTGCCAAGGGCGACAAAGTACGCCACAAGATCTGGGGCATCGGCACCGTCCTCGACGTCATCGGCGACGGACCGAACATGCAGATGAAAATTCAATTTCCGACGAAAGGCGTCCGCCAAGTCGTCGTCAAATATGCACCGTTAGAAAAAGTATAGCTATCTCGATACGCTGTAAAGGAAGGGAATCTTATGGAACAAGAAAAAGCGCGGCTCCTGGCCCTGCGCCAAAAAATCGATGAACTGAGCTACCAGTATTACACCCTCGACAAGCCGACCATGACCGACTACGAATACGATATGCTCTACCGGGAGCTGGAAAACATCGAAAAAGCCCACCCCGAATGGGTGACGCCCGACTCACCGACGCAGCGCGTAGGTTCTAAGATTTCCGGCGGCTTTGAAAAGTATACCCACGACCGGCCCATGCTGAGCCTGGGCGACGTCTTTAACGATGACGAACTGCGCGAATTCGACCGCCGCGTCCGCAGCGACCTCGGGGGAGAAGCCTTAGAATACGTCGTCGAACTCAAGATCGATGGCCTGGCCGTCAACCTCATCTATGAAAATGGCCAGTTCGTCCGCGGCGTCACCCGCGGCGACGGCGTCGTCGGCGAAGACATTACCAACAACGTCCGCACCATCCGCACCATACCGCTGCGCATCGACAGCACGTCACCGCACATCGAGATCCGCGGTGAAGTCTACATGCCTGTAGCCTCTTTTACGGCCCTCAACGAACAGCGGCGTAACGACGAACTCGAACCCTTTGCCAATCCCCGGAACGCCGCTGCCGGCTCCCTGCGCCAGCTCGATCCCCAGATCACGGCCCAGCGTAAACTGGCCTTCTTTGCCTACGCCTTAGGCGGCAATACGGGCATCACCATCGAAAGCCAGGAAGAACTCCTGCAGGATCTGCGCCAGTTCCACTTCCAGGTCAATGGGGAATACCGGAAATTCACCGACATCGAAGACGTCATCACCTTCATCCACAGCTGGGACGACCGCCGCGACAGGCTGCCTTACGCAACCGACGGCATGGTCGTCAAAGTCAATTCCTTTGCCCAGCAGGCTCAGCTCGGCAATACGGTCAAGATTCCCCGCTGGGCCATTGCCTATAAATTCCCGCCGGAACAGGCCGAAACCAAGGTCCTGGCCATCTCGGTCAGCCTCGGCCGCACCGGGGTCCTGACGCCGGCAGCCGACCTTAAACCGGTACGCCTGGCCGGAACGACGGTCAAGCGGGCCACCCTTCACAACGAAGACTATATCCGCGACAAAGACATCCGCGTCGGCGACCGGGTCATCATCCAGAAGGCCGGCGAAATCATCCCCGAAGTCGTCCGTTCCCTGCCCGATAAGCGCGACGGTTCCGAAGTCGTCTTTTCCATGCCCCATACCTGCCCGGCCTGCGGCTCAGACGTCGTCCGCCGCGATGGGGAAGCGGCCTGGCGCTGCGTCAATCCCGACTGCCCGGCCGTCATCGGCGAAAAGATCGCCCACTTCGTATCCCGCGATGCCATGAACATCGACGGCCTCGGTGACGCCATCGTCCAGCAGCTCCTCACCAAAGAACTCATCCACGACGTAGCCGACATCTACGGCCTTACCAAAGACGAACTCGTCGCCCTCGAAGGCTTTGGCGAAAAATCGGCGGATAACCTCTTAAAAGCCATTGAAGCCAGCAAGAGCGTCGGCCTGGCACGAGTCCTCTTTGCCCTGGGCATCCGCTTCGTCGGTGCCAAAGCCGGAAGAGTCCTTGCCGAATCCTTCGGCAGCGTCGATGCCCTGATGAAGGCCAGTGCCGATGACCTGACCGCCATCGACGACATCGGCCCGCGCATTGCCGACAGCATCGTCTCCTACTTTAGCGAAGAAAAAAATAAGGCCCTCATCGAAAAACTGAAGAATCACGGCGTCGACATGACCGCTGAAAAGAAAGAACTCATCAACACCACCTTCGACGGCGAAATCGTCGTCCTCACAGGGAAACTAGAACTCTTCACCCGGAAAGAAGCCGAACAGGCCGTAGAAGCCCGAGGCGGCAAATGCACCTCGTCAGTAACGAAAAAAACGACCCTCGTCGTCGTCGGTGCCGATCCGGGCAGCAAGTACGAAAAAGCCCAGCAACTGGGAACGCCCATCATCAGCGAAGCCGAATTCAAAGAATGGCTCGAACGATAGGGAAGATAAGGATATAACATTTCCTGCAAGAACTATTCAAAACTCCGAATATCGTAAGGAACGGAAGAAAATAAAAATGGATGCCAACTGTATAAGCAGAAGGCATCCATTTTTTGTTCCTGTAAAGCCGGTGAAGCCGTTAAAAAGCTTTGCGTGATGAAAGTTTTACTAGCAAGCTCAAAACAAGGTTCAGAAGAAACTTTTTCATACAGCCTACGGCTTTCTTTATCGTTTTTTTACATTCTAATAAGGCATGGGGAGAAACGGTCGGTTTTTTTTTGTCTTAAAGAATGGTATAATAAATTATTGTAAAGTCTTAAACGGAGGGAAATCTCCGGCTTTTTGCATGTCATATACAATTATAAAATAAATGACAGAGCCCATACTCTGCCGTGAGGAGGAACTGTTTTGAAGTGTTCGCCGCAGTCGTGTTCGATTTCGATTAAAAATAAGTACAGTAATGAGGTGCTGCCCATTGTGCTGGCCGTTGCCGACTATATCGCCATTTGGCTGGCGGAATACGCATCGTTCGGAATTCGAGAATTCTTTATTCCGGACACTCCATTTCGGTTATCGTGGCTCAGTATTCATGTCATCGTCCCGGCGGTATACTTGCTATTTTTGAAGCTGCACCACCTCTATACGCGACGCATGCAGTTTTGGCAGATCATTTCCAATATTTTTAAGGCGACGTTCTATTCCATTGCCTTACTGATTTTCTTCATCTATATCGCTCAGACGGCAGCCGTGACGTCGCGATTGTTCGTGGGCTTATTGGCTATAACGTCCTTTCTCTTCTTGGTCATTGAACGCTACGTTGTCAAACGCATTTTGATCCGCATGAAGATGCTCCAGCTGCCAGTTCTCATCATGGGCGCCGGTAAGACGGCAGCTCTTATGTTGGAATACTTCAAGAACGATACAGGTGTCGGCTATGAATTTATTGGCTTCCTTGAAGACAATACCCCGGATCCGAGAGTTGCAGCTATGATTCCTCATCTGGGAACCTTCCATGATGCCGAGCATGTCATTCAGGTAACTGGTGTCCAGCACGTCATGGTTATCGCACCGGGGCTTAAAAATCAGGATATTCAGAACATCGTCTATCGGGTTCAACCACTGGTCAAAAAAGTAGCTTTCATTCCCGACATGGGCAGCTTGCCCTTGGCCACCCTCGAGACCAATCCCCTCATCGACGGTCGAGTTATCTCCCTCAGTTTCCGGAACAATCTGGCGCTGTGGTATAACCGGGCTATCAAGCGGACTTTTGATTTGCTCTGCACCCTCATTGGCATTATCTGTTTGTCCCCGTTTTTCTTGGCCGTAGCCTTGTGGATTCGTCTCGATTCGCCGGGGCCAATCATCTTCAAACATCGACGCATCGGTCGAGATGGCAAAGAATTTAACTGCTATAAATTCCGCAGCATGTGTGTTGATGCCGACGTCAAGCTGAAAGAACTCCTCGAACGAGATCCAGAAGCCCGGAAAGAATGGGAAACAGAATTCAAACTGAAAAATGATCCGCGAGTTACCAAGAGCGGGGCCTTTTTGCGTAAGACAAGCCTTGACGAACTGCCGCAGTTATTCAACGTCCTGAAAGGGGAAATGAGCCTCGTCGGACCGCGGCCGATTATTCAAGATGAAATCAAGAAATACGGCGCCTTTATCAAAGACTTCTATATGGTCCGCCCCGGCGTCACCGGCATGTGGCAGACCAGCGGCCGCAGTGATACGACCTATGACGAACGAGTCCAGATGGATACCTGGTACGTAAGAAACTGGAACGTCTGGTTCGATATCGTCCTCATTTGGAGAACCGTTGCCGTCGTACTGAAACATAAGGGCGCTTACTAAAATGGTTTTAATATAAAAGGCCATGTCAGACGATTGAAACACAACTCGCTGAAGTATGTTGAAGATGATCGATACACTTTGGCTAAATAGAAAAGTCTATAGGAGTTAGTGATGTTGAAAAAATCTGTTGTTATCATTCCGATTTATCGTCCGGATGATAAATTTAAAAAGCTTCTTGCTATGCTGAAGCAGCAAAAAGAGGTTTCTTTTGATGTGTATATCATCGATTCTGGTTCGTGCGTGGAAGATTACCTGAATGAACTGGATGGACTTTCGTATACGATCATAACAACGACTCCTCAAAACTTTAATCATGGCGGGACACGACAGGCCGCAGCAGAGGCTTGTAAGGGGTATCAATATCTGATTTATATGACCCAGGATGCTATCCCTGCGAATGAATTTACGCTGCATAATCTTTTAACTGCTTTTGAAAACCCTAAAGTCGGGTGCGCCTATGGGCGGCAGCTTCCGCATAAAGACGCTACGATTTTGGCTGCGCGAGCAAGACATTTTAACTACCCTGAGGGCAGTCGATTTAAAGGTACTGCTGATGCTCCTGAATTGGGGATCAAAGTATCTTTTATTTCTGATACTTTTGCAGCTTATCGACCGGCAGCTTTGGAAGAAATCGGTGGTTTTCCGTCAGATGTCATCCTTGGTGAAGATACCTATGTAGCTTCCAAGATGGTGCTTGCCGGATGGTTGAATGCCTACGTAGCAGATGCTCAAGTCTATCATTCCCATAATTATACAATTATGCAGGAATTTAAAAGATATTTTGATACGGGTGTATTTCATGCCAGAGAATCATGGATTCAACAATCCTTTGGTAAAGCAGAAGGTGAGGGAAAGAAGTTTGTCCTTGATGAGCTGAAATATCTAATAAAAAACAAGCCCCTTTTAGTTTTTAGTACGATTCTAAGAGATGGCTTTAAATTTCTGGGCTATAAATTGGGGCTTCATGAAAAAGGAATTCCAACTTCAATAAAAAAACAATGCAGCATGACTCCTAAATATTGGAAATAAAGTGGCAATTGGGGAAGATGAAATGAATCCATTAGATGTAATAATTCTGCGCTCACAAGATATCTTTTCAGACAGTAGAGTATTGCGATATGAAGCGTGGTATAAAAAAAATCAAATTACCTACAGAATTATCGGATGGGATCGACAAGGGAAGAATCTGAAAAGAGACAATACAGAATATTATGATGGGATAGCCGGATTCCAACAGGGTGCGAAGGGGATTCTTGGCAGAATCAAGTGGAATTGGTTTTTACTGGGCTATTTGTTTTCTTACAGGCGTGATTATAAGATCATTCATGCCTGTGATTTTGATACGGTTATGCCGTCTTTAGTTATGAAATTATTCGGCAAGAAAGTGGTATTTGATATATTTGATTGGTTTAGCGATGAAGTAAAAACGGGAAAATGGTATATAGATAAACCAATTAACTTTATGGAAAAACTTTCTGTAAAATTGGCCGACCTGGTTATTATTTGCGAAAAAGGCCGCTTACAGCAAATGGAGATAGTCCCTTCGCACTATATTGTTGTCCCAAATATTCCAGTGGGCAATGGTGACTCGGTCATGCCAGTAGACGGGAAAAGTTCCTGTCATTATGACGACTACTCTATAGCGATAGCTTATATTGGTGGGTTGGTAGAGCATCGTGGATTGAGAGAATTGGTTAACGTTATTAGTAGATATCCAAATATTCGACTGAATATAGCAGGATTTGGTGACGAAGCCATTATTAAGTATATGACTGACATGAGTGAAAAATTTGCTAATATCTACTATTATGGTAAAATTCCATATGGAGAAGCTTTAAGCATCATGAAACAATCAGATCTCTTGTATGCCATGTATTATAAAACTAATCCGAATCATCTTTACGCAGCCCCCAACAAATTTTATGAAGCTTTATTTTTAGCAAAGCCAATTATTACTACTAATGGAACCTTAGTGGGAGATAAAGTTGAGTCCATTAAAAGCGGTTATGTTATTGATGAAGGAGAAAAGGCATTTGAAGATTTATTAGATAGAATTATTAGTAACGGAATACGCGGCAAGATGGATTTTGTCAGGGCTTTTGAGGATGAGATAGCTATAAAAAATGGAGCATTATTGAAATATAAAAAATTTATATTTCAATAATAAAAGGTCAGGAATAATAAAATTAATAAAGAACTTGTCTGCATAGAGGAGAGGGTTAACAAATGCCGATTCCTAGTATATTAAAGGATATTTTTTGGAAAATACCGTTTTTGTCTGAGAAAGAAAAAGAAAAGATTTTTTATGCTATAAAAGCAAACTTACGATCAGAAAAGGCTACTATAGATAATTCTAATAGAGCAGAAGTGTTAGAATGCTACGTAAAACAAGTTTTAATGAATCCGATATATCAAGATAATGACTTTAAAGCCATTATTAATGAGCCTTATCAAAGAAAAAACGGCGATCCTAAGATTATTGCGTATTATCTTTCTCAAATGCATCCCACTCCGGAAAACGATGCCTGGTGGGGAAAGGGAGTAACTGAATGGAATAATGTCTCGCGAGCTGTCCCTCAATTTGTAGACCATTACCAACCTAGGTTACCGGGAGAATTAGGATTTTATGACTTGCGGTTAAAAGAAAATCTTGTTCGACAGATGGAATTAGCTAAGATGTATGGAATTTATGCGTTCAATTGGTACTATTATTGGTTTGATGGGAAGCGGCTTTTGGAACGACCTTTAGATATGTATCTGAATTCGACCGAAATAGATTTTCCGTTTTGTTTGTGTTGGGCTAATGAAAGTTGGACAAAGGGTTTCTTCGGTAGTTCTAAAGAAATTATTATGAAGCAAAGTAGCACTGTAGAGAGCTATCGGCGATTTATTGTGGATATTGCAAGATATCTTAAGGATAAGCGATATGTTCAGATTAATGGTAAAAAGCTATTGACTGTTTATAAGCCGCAAGATGTTCCCGATTGCAAGAACACATTGCAATATTGGCGTGAGTATTGTAAAGAAACTGGAATTGGTGAATTATATATTGTAGGGTGTTGGACATCAGATCAATCAGAAGATTTTATTGCCAAGGGATTTGATGCAATTTCTGAATTTCAGCCGGGGTCTATCTATAATTATTCTGCAAATATAAATAAAAGGTTGCCTTTTGTGAATGAAAATTTCTCGGGAGCTGTTTATAGCTATAGGGAGATTGTTGAAAATAAAATTTATCAAAAAAATTTTTCAAAAGATAGAATGTATCATGCGGTGATGCCAATGTGGGATAATACTCCGAGACGCAATAACAAGGGAAATCTTATTTATCATGGATCAACTCCGGCATTATATCAAAGATGGTTAGAAGATGTCATAGCGTTTAATCAGACATGTACTCTAGAAGACAATTTAGTTTTTATTAATGCTTGGAATGAATGGGGAGAAGGCGCCTATTTAGAACCTGACAAAAGATTTGGATATGCTTATTTAGAAGCAACGTTAAATGCCATTATTGCCAGTCGAATTTGATCTTTATATTGAATTTTGTGAATAAGTCGGTTTATTTTTAGGGGATTGTTATGAGTAGAAAAGTGTATAATTTTAGAAAGTGTATTCGAAATAACGGAATTACATTGGCTTTGATTATTTATTATAGAAAAATTTTAAATAAAGCATATAATTATTTGGTGCTGGGGCGCCTAGATACTCATGTTGATTCTAGGGCAAAAATTTTAGGATTAAAAAATATTAAAATTGGAAAAAATTTTTCATCAGCAAGAGGTTTGTGGTTAGAAGCAGTTAGTGAGTATAATGGGCAGATTATAAATCCTCAAATTATTATTGGTGACAATGTATCTTTTAGTGAATTCAATCATGTTGGAGCGACTTCTTATATTGAAATAGGAAATAATGTTCTTTTTGGAAGTAAATGTTATGTGACTGATCATAACCATGGTGTGTACAAAGGAGATATTCAAAGTTCTGTGAATATCCCTCCAGCAAATCGTGATTTAACGGTGGGGAGCTCAGTTGTTATTGAGGATCATGTTTGGGTAGGGGATAATGTAGTTATCTTACCCAATGTTAAAATTGGATATGGTTCTATCATAGGTGCTAACTCAGTAGTGACCAAAGATATTCCTCCGTGTAGTATTGCTGTTGGGGCACCTATTAAAGTGATTAAAACATGGAATAATATAACTAATAAATGGGAAAATGTGTAGTCTTAGGAGAAAAAATTATGAATAATCAGCCAGTGGTTTCAATTTGTATTCCTACTAAGAAGCGAGTAGATATTGTTCGAGAAACTTTGAAAAGTTTATTGTCCCAAGATGCGGATAAGACACTTTATGAAATTTGCATTTCCGATAATTCAGAAACAGATGAAACTAAAAATTTAATTGAAAAAGAATTTTCTGATGTTCCAAATTTGTATTACCGAAAATCTGATTGCCAAGGCTTCTTAAATTCTATAGAAGCCTTGAAATTAGGAAATGGAAAATTATTAAAACTTCATAATGATTATAGCAAATTTAAGCCCGGAGCTTTGAGAGAAATTATTAATGTTTCTCAAAAATACGGTGATAAAAGTGGAGTGATTTTTTTTGCAATGGGCACTATTGATGGTCCGAAAAATATTTCTGAGCACGAAGATTTTGATTCGTTCTTAAATTTTATTTCGTATATGTCCACTTGGAGTTCTGCTTTTTCAATTTGGAAAAAAGATATGGAGAAACTTATTGAAGATAACATTCAAGTGGACAGCATGTTTCCTCATACTACATTGTTGTTTTCGTTAACAGGTAAGGAACAGTATATTGTTGATAATCATGAATATGTAGAAAGTATCCCTCTGAAAAAAAAGGGAGGTTATAATTTAATCGATAACTTTGTTAGAATTTATTTAACGATGGTGCATAGCTTATTGATAGATAAATCTATAACGCAGCAGACTTATGATAAAATTGAAAATGGTATTATCAAATTTTGCGCTTATTGGTATGCTCTTGTTAAGACAAATCCTAACCTTACGTTTTCTTTTGAAAATAAGGAAAAATTAATTTCTAAGCAATGTGGCAATTGGGCCGTATATCGATTCTCGATATATTTCTATTTGTATTATTATCCTAAAGCCATTTTACGGAAACTTATCAAAGTAAATAACTAATGTGAATTTTTTTGATATGATGAATAAGTATATGAGACAACCTACAACTTACCATAAAGACCTATTTTCAACTTTTTTAAATCAAATATGGCGAATTTTTTCTGGCCCTCTGATTCTTTTGAGTATTCCATTTTTCTTGACCCCGGAAGTACAAGGCTTTTGGTATACTTTTATTAGCTTGGCCGCACTATCTGTTCTAGCTGACCTTGGATTTTCAAATATCATTCTTCAGTTTTCGGCTCATGAATTTGCCTTTCTGAGATTTAAGGCGAATATGACTTTAGAAGGAGATACATACCACCTTTGCAAATTATCTGATTTTTTTCGATTTAGCACTAGATGGTTAGTAAAAGTTATATTTCTTATTTTTCCATTGATTATAGTTGGGGGTTATTTTTTTATTTCTTATCGAGCTTCGTATGCTGCCACTGTTTCAGGATGGATACCAGCCTGGATTATCTATGCGTTTGCTTCGGCCTTTGTTTTTATGAATTCAATTCTTCTTTCATTCTTTGAAGGATTGAATCTGGTTGGTAAAGTACAGCAACTTCGTTTCCAAATTGCTGTGGCAACGACAATCACTATGCTCTTGGGATTAATTTTACACCTTGAGTTATTTGCACTAGCTTTGTCCAATATTGTTGGTTCTCTTGTGGGGCTGACTTTGATTTTTAAAAATTTTAAAAATCTAATTTGGCAACTTTTTAATATAGAACCCCATAAAATTTACAATTGGTGGCCAGAATTTTATCCTTTAATTTGTCGCTATGCAATCAGCTGGGGAAGTGGATTTTTGGTGTTTCAATTATTTACCCCAATGACTTTTTATTTTCATGGGCCGGTGGCTGCTGGGAAAATTGGGATTAGTATTGCCATGTGGACCGCTGGCTTTAATATCGCTATTAGTTGGATTACAGCAATAACCCCAAAAATGAATATGTTAATTGCTGAAAAAAAATGGAATTATCTTGATAACATTTTCAAAAATGGATTAATAAAATCTATAGGGACCATGATTATTGGTGGTAGCCTATTTTTTGCTTTAGAATACTGCCTATATTCCGATTTATTGTTTTTTCATCGCATCCTAGAGCCAAAAGGAATGGGTATTCTTTTTATTGCTTGGTTACTTCAAGTGATAACTAATGCTATGGCCATATACTTGAGAGCCCATAAAAAAGAACCTTTAGTACATGTGTCTTGCCTTAATGCTGTTATTGTAATAATTGGGACTTTAATCTGTGGTAAATTCCTAGATGAAGCCTATTTATTTGGTGGGTTCTTTGTTGGCTCCCTTATCCAATGTCCGTTAGTATATCTTATTTTTTGTAGCTTTAGAAAACAACATAGAGGTGGATAGGTGTAAATTATGGAAATTATTAACAGAATTAAAGATAAAAATAATCTTATTCATGTGCAGTGCCTATTTTTATCACTAGCGATTATTGCTTCCCCTATATATTCATTGCCTAAACGCTTTCAATTTTTGGGAATAGGTGGAAAATTATCAGGCTATTTCATAATTTTGGGTTTATTGTTTTGTTTGGCTGAATTTTTGATTTATCGATTTAAAATTCCTAAATCAGTACTTCACTTTTTAGGTATTCTTTTGCTTTGGAGTATCTTTACTGAAATCGTCGGTTTAATTACGTATCCCTACTATGGGATGATTAATCCCGCTGGATCTGAGAAATTAAGTGCTTTGATACAATTTCTTGAAGCTCATCATTTTGATACCATTGCTAATATGGGGATAGAAGCAATCTGGATAGGGGCTCAGGCGTTTAAAAGTACTTTTACAGACTTTATTTATACTTTTGTCGTATCTGCATGGGTAATACATTTATTTTCTGAAAATTTCAATGAAGGATTCAATAAAATAAGAAAATATATTCTACTACTGACAATTGCACTCGGAATCTATGCAATACCGGAGATTCTTCTTTTTAAATTTCATATGGAATTAGGGCGTAATATTTTGTCTGTAACAAATCCTTTTCTTTATGATGTAGGTCAATATTTAGGTTGGTATCCACCTTTAATTTGGAGTAATGAGCAGCTCAGAAGTTATTCTACAGAACCTTCTATTTTTGGCTTTTTAGCAGCATCGATTATTCCTATTTCATGGTCTTATTTTAAGGATAAACTTCGTTGGGAGTATTGTGTATTATATAGCTACTTTATCATGCTTGTCTTTATGACTAAGTCAAGAACTGCCAATGCGATTGCGATGTATAATGGAATTACGCTGATTCTCTTGTTTTTTGTATCTAAGGCTAAAAAAATAATTTTGTTGCTATTGGCTTTAAGTTTTGCTGGATTTGCTGCTAATATTGCTTTAAATTATGTTCCTGATTTTCAAATATTAAAACAGTCAGACCAGCCAACACAAGTAGAAAAAACAGAAAATATTAGCGGTTATTATAATGAGAATATGAAAAGCATCTTAGAAAAAAATTCTAGAAGTAATGGGTCTCGCCTGATTAATATTAAGTCACATTTAAATGTAATAAAAGAGCATCCATTTTTTGGAGTAGGCCGTAATTTAAAAGAGTACTATGTAAGAGAGCACTTAACAGTTGATGCAATGAGTAATGATGAAATTCGCTCTATTACGGATACCCTTAATGAAAAGGGGCCACTAGGACCAGCTTCATATGGTAATGTAAATCAATATATCTTTATTCTGGCTAACTCAGGCATTATTGGATTATTTATTTATCTGCTTCCTGTAATGTACATGAGTTATGAAATTATAAAACGACATTTATGGCGTGATGATAAGATACTTATTTTATACATCGCTCTAGTTGGAAATTTATTGGCCCAAATGGCTGGAGAAGGAACGATTTTGTTATATATAATTGGTGGCGTATTGTATGTTGGAATAACTAATTATGATACTATTCCCCATAAAACTACTAATTCTAAATAGAGTGGATAGTGAATATGCTCTTATAGTAAAGAGCCGTGATGTTAGTGAGCAGATTTTCACAGCGTATACCATTAATTGGGATTTCTTTTTTAGATGTCTATAGCTTAGGCTATGGGCATCTTTTTTTGGCGCCGAATAGGCATGATAAAACCCCCAGTTACACTGGGGGTAAGTAAATTTTCTTATAGTAAAAAA
>ENA-OQJU01000511-OQJU01000511.1-human-gut-metagenome-genome-assembly--contig:-NODE-511-length-22266-cov-4.968994_pt1 | contig 22266 bp, 17 predicted proteins | sample MGYA00242608_ERZ504774 | MGnify/ENA primary metagenome ERZ504774 (study PRJEB26092, sample SAMD00036349) | human gut metagenome | host: Homo sapiens | study: EMG produced TPA metagenomics assembly of...
TTCTAGGTAAAGGGAGGAACGGAGGAAGCGCAGAAGTTTATCGACAGTCTGCAGATATTCTCTTTGCTGGCCAATGTGGCCGATGTGAAGTCGCTGGTGATTCATCCGGCCACTACCACACACTCGCAGTTGAATGCGCAGGAGCTGGAGGAACAGGGGATTAAACCCGGAACGGTCAGACTTTCGATAGGTACGGAGCATATTGAGGACATTATTGATGACTTACGTCAGGCATTAGAGAAAATTTAAAAAAATGGATATAGCAGCATTATTATCGGGAGGAGTGGACAGTTCGGTTGTTGTACATCTCCTTTGTGAGCAGGGCTACAAGCCTACACTGTTTTACATCAAAATAGGTATGGATGGGGCGGAATACATGGACTGTTCTGCCGAAGAGGATATAGAACTGTCTACTGCCATAGCCCGGCGCTACGGTTTGGAACTGGAGGTTGTCGATTTACATCGGGAATACTGGGATAATGTGGCTGCTTATGCCATAGAAAAGATACGGAAGGGGCAGACTCCGAATCCGGATGTGATGTGTAACAAGCTGATTAAGTTTGGCTGTTTCGAGCAGCGGGTCGGAAAAGATTTCGATCTTACGGCAACCGGACATTATGCTACGACCTTGCAACTGGGCGGGAAAACCTGGCTGGGTACAGCCAAGGACCCGATAAAAGATCAGACTGATTTCCTGGCCCAGATTGACTATTTGCAGGTTTCGAAATTGTTGTTTCCGATAGGTGGGCTGATGAAGCATGAAGTGCGTGAGATAGCGTTGCAGGCCGGATTGCCCAGTGCCCGTCGGAAGGACAGTCAGGGAATTTGCTTTTTGGGCAAGATAAATTATAACGATTTTGTCCGTCGCTTTCTGGGAGAAAAAGAGGGGGCGGTGATCGAATTTGAAACAGGTAAGAAGATTGGTACTCATCGCGGCTATTGGTTTCATACCATTGGCCAGCGAAAAGGATTGGGATTGGGAGGAGGACCTTGGTTCGTTGTGAAGAAGGATATTCAGGATAACATTATTTACGTCTCCCACGGTTATGATGCCGAGCAGCAGTATGGTTATGAATTCAGGATGAAAGACTTCAATTTTATTACAGATAACCCGTGGGAAGGCTCGACAGGCGAGGAGGAAGTAACATTTAAGATCCGGCATACACCTGAGTTTATCAAAGGCCGTTTGCTACATGACGAAGAGGGATACCGGATTATTTCTTCCGAAAAATTACAGGGAATTGCACCGGGACAGTTTGGCGTGATTTATGACGCCGAATCCCGGGTTTGTTTCGGGAGTGGAGAAATAGGATAAGAATATAACGAAAGCTCCTTCAGATGACATCGGTTTGTACAGAGATGCGGCTTAATAATCGGTCGCTGCTCGAGGTCTGTATGAATCGGTGTATTTGGGTTGATTTCCGGTACGCTCTTCTGCTTTAGATATAATATTCCGCCAGATCCACAATGCCTGCCCGCATGGCATATTTGGTAGCCTCGTGCACATTGTTTACTCCCAGTTTGCGGAATATATTTTTTCGGTGACTGTTGATGGTATGAAAACTCAGATGCTTCTCTGCCGCTATCTCTTTGGTCGTTTTGCCGGAAGCTATTTCTTTTAAGATTATTTTTTCCGTCGGTGTGAGCAGACGGTCTTCCTGCGGTACGAAAGTGTGCACGGCTGAAGCAGTGTTTACACTTCCACTTCCCGATAATAACAGATTGCTTACATGATTGCAGATAAAGCGCTCTTTTCGTGATGCGCATTGCAGGGCCGACATTATCTCTTCTTTGGAGTTGTCTTTCAGCACGACTCCGAAAGCATTGCTGCTGAACAATACCTGCCTCAGAAATCCGATGCTCAATTCATCCGAAAACAATAACCAGTCTGATTCTTTGAATCGTTCCTGAAGGATGATCAATTCATCTGCACCGGAAAAATCAAATAGTGTATAGTCTAAAATAACCACCGCTTGCGGATGAATGCGCAACAACTGGACCAACTCTATCTTATTGTCGGCTTCCAGCAACAAGCTTACCTCTTTTTGCTTGCTTAACAGAAACATCATTCCTGCTTTCGTGATGTCCTGATTATCTGCGATGATATATTCTCTCATAATCTGTCCATAAAAAAACTCCGTTGCAAATGTACACTTTTTGTGCGATTTGCAGCGGAGTTATGTGAATTAGTTACGAGCTTAAATAGAGTCTCGTCACTCTTATTACCATGAACGGCCTTTAAATACATCCGACTGGTTCAGCGGAACAAGGTTGCCGCTCAACGTTAATGTATTGGAGTTGAAGTTCGGATTAATGGTCACAGTGGCGTTGTTGCCTCCGTTTGTCAATGTGATAAAGACTTGTGCCGAGATACCGATACCTTGTACGCTGAAGTTGCAGTTCACATTGCCTCGTTTGTCGGTAGTCACTTTTACATCCGAAGTGGTTCCGTCCACTGTTACACCGCCAATTCCGTTAGGGCCGGGATACGGAGTATTGAACGCTACCTGTACGGTTGCTCTCTGTCCGTTCAACATTACAAAGTTAGTGTTGGACGATACGAAAGCTGTCTGGCCGCGTTTGAAGATTACCTGATCGGCTTCCAGTACAAACTGTTTGTCTTTGATAGCCTGTACGGCTTGCTGATAGGCCACTTGGTCGGCAGCTTGTTCCTCAGCTTTCAGTCTGGCTCTTTCTGCGTCTCTTTGTGCTTTACGGTCAGCGCGGCGTATGTCTCTCTGTGACTCTTGTGCATACATTAAAGTCGATGCACTTACTAATACTAATGCTACTAATGCAATAAACTTTTTCATAACTTTTTTTTGTTTAGGTTTAAAACTGTTGTTCGTTTATTCCAAGAACAACTCCCTTTTCAGATTGTTCACTTGCGTCTCACAATTTTATATCCGATGGCAGCAATCGTAATGCTCATTAACGGACTGATAATGTTGAAGAAGCAATAGGGAAGATAAACCAGTGTAGGAACACTCAGTATCGTGGCTTGCGTCATTCCGCAGGTGTTCCATGGTATTAATACGGAGGTCACTGTAACAGAATCTTCCGTGGTTCGACTGAGCAAACAGCTTTCATAACCTTTCTTTTCATAAATATCCCGGAACATGTTTCCGGTCAGGATAATGCTAATATACTGATCGGCTGTGGCGAGGTTCAGGAAAATACCAGAGCAAACCGTAGAGGCCACCATGCTGACTGTATTTTTCATGAAGCGGACAAATACGGAAGTGATACTTCCTAACATGCCGCCGGCAGTCATAGCCCCACCGAAACACATCGCACAGATAATAAGCCATACCGTATTCATCATGCCTGCCATACCCCGGGTAGCCACCAGTTCGGTGAGTGCTTCATTGCTTGTCTGTAGACTGGTCCCTCCATAAAGAGTCATCATCAGTCCTTTGAAGATGGACTGTGTGCCTTCGGAATTTTGCAAACCGGATATTTCCTGTAACAGGTCGGGTTGGAAGAATACGGCGAATGCCCCTGCCAATGCCGCCGACAGAAATAAGGTGATGACGGAAGGTACCCGCCGAGCAATCAGTACACCTGTAACTACCGGTACAATCAGCAGCCATGGTGTAATGTGGAACTTTCCTGCCAGTGCGGCCGAGAATTCGGCTATATGTTCTGTGCTTCCGGCATTGTGTGACAATCCGGCTACTGTAAAGATAACCAAGGTAATGATTAGTGAAGGTACGGTAGTTATCAGCATATAGCGGATATGTCTGAAGAGGGGAGTATCGGTAACTGAGGCTGCTAATATTGTCGTATCCGATAATGGAGAGATTTTATCTCCGAAGTATGCGCCCGAAATAATGGCTCCGGCTATCCAGCCTTCTTCGAATCCCTGTGCCTTGCCAATGCCCATTAAAGCGATTCCGATGGTAGCAATCGTAGTCCAGGAGCTTCCGGTCATAACCGATACCAAGGCACAGATAATGCAGGTAGAGGTCAGGAAAAAACTGGGATGTATGATTTGCACTCCGTAATAAATCAATGTGGGGACCACACCGCTTATCATCCATGCACCGCTCAATGCGCCGATAATCAGCAGAATGATTAGGGCGGTAGATACGCCTGTAATGTTGTTTGTGATAGCCAGTTCAAAGTCTTTCCAGCCTATTTTGTAGAATCCCATACCGATCAGTATGCAAACGGCTGTTGTAGTTAGCAGGGACACTTGGCTACCTCCGCTGAGTGCATCGCTGCCAAAGGTACGTATGGTGGCAAATAGCATGATAACCAATACGACCAGAGGGATCAGAGAAACAAGAGGTGAGGGGGCTTTTTTCATGATTCTTCTTTTCCTTTTTTATGTTTAAGCGTCTATTCCTGTAAATGTTTTCAGTGCATAGCCTATCAGAAAGCTAATGCCGGCTACGCTGAAACTAAGTACTGCCATCTCGGTGAATCTTTTGCGGAAACTTTCTCCGCGTGCTACCGAATAGTAATAATTAAATAATGCAATGATTACCAAAGCCATGGCCAGCATTACTCCCAAAGCTATCAGTACGTTTTCGATCAGTATGAAGGGAGCAACCAGCGCCACTACCGTGATGATATAAGCAATACCCGTATAGATGGCGGCCTTTATGGGATGTTTCGTTTCTCCTCCTTCCGATTTGGTCGAGAGATATTCGGAAGAAGCCATTGATAAAGCTGCGGCAATCCCCGTGATGCTTCCCGTCAGGGCTATCAGCCTGGAGTCACTCAAGGCCAGAGTGAATCCCGCCAATGCCCCGGTAAATTCCACCAAGGCATCATTCAGACCGAGCACTACCGAACCCATATATTCAAGTCGTTCTTCGTTGATTAGCCCGATTAATTTCTGTTCATGAACTTCTTCTTCATTGGCCAATTGCTGGAGGTCCGGATAATCTGTATATTTGGCATAATCATGATGTGCATTCTCTTCACTTGACTCCATCAGTTTAATGGCAAATGTAATACCCAGGATTCTTGCCAGCCAGTAATATTTGGCTATACGCAACTTGTCTGGTGCAACGTCGGTTTCCGTATATTTCTTCAGTGTGGCATAGTGCGCTTTTTCTTCTGCTGAGATCAGACGTAATACTTTGCGGTTCGATTCGTCTTTTTCAATAGAGGTCAGTCGTTCGTATACGATACTTTCGGTTTTCTCATTTCGTTGGAAACGGATAAACTCTTCCTTCACTTCTTTCTTCAAGTCCATCTTCATCACTTTTAATTTTGCAAAGATACAATAAATGGTGCAAATGTCATTTATTTCATGAAGTTGAGTCGGGATATTTAAAAGTTCTTTAGCCACATTAAGAATAGGCAATGCTCCTTTTTTCTGAGAGTCTGTTGATTTCAGCCGTTCAGAAATACGTGGTAATTGGCGGTATGGACTTTAATAACTGTCCGGAAATACTAACTGATATTTGAGCTTTCTTTATAGGGAGGGTAGTTTATGGGGCATTAGGTCTTTTATTCCCTTCGGCTTTCCCTGCTGTTCTGGGGGCGACCTCAGTGAAAAACGAGCGGAGAGAGCTCTTGCATGGGTACTAAGTATGTGGTCTTCTGCGCCACCAGTAGTGTATAAATAATGTGCCTGTGAACATAAGTGCCAGTGAGAGTCCGGTGTAAAATACCGAAATGAAAGTGTCGGGCAACAGGTGTAATGTCCGGATGGTGATTCCCATTGCTATCATGAAACACATGACGATCCATCCCTTTGCATCGAAGAAAGAAAAGGGGCAATTTTTCTCTTTTTTCTTTTGCTCAATCCGGCGAGTGTGTTTATAGTAGAGCTTTCGGAAGACAAGGACAAAAAAGAGCAGGAAAACAACTGTGGCTTCGCCTACCTTAAAAAGCCAATATTGTGAGTCATTAAGCCAGGTGACAATACCAATCCGGAGAATATTGGCTCCCGCCACTATCCAGACGATGCCGGCTGTGATTAATAACACTTGTCTGTTTACTCCGTACTTCATGATTTATATAACAACTTTTGTTACTATTCGGATTATCGTTTTGAAAAAAAAGTAATCAGCAGTGAGCCGGTAGTCAAGGCCACTCCTGTGCCTATGACTCCATGCCAACCGAATGCCTGCCAGAAAGTTCCTGCCAGAAATGTCCCGGTGGAGGCTCCTATGAAGTAAGTTGTCATAAAAATAGTATTAATGCGGTTCGAAGCACTCGGACAGAGTTCGAAGATACGGGTTTGATTGCTCAATTGGATACATTGCATGCCGATATCGATGATGATGATACCGGCAACGATTCCCCAATAGGAGTTCTCTCCGATAAAGAGAAGCAACCAAGCTGATAAGATCAGTCCGCATCCGATGAAATTGAATCGTCTGACTCCCACTTTCCGTACACACTTACCTACAAGAGAGGCTGATAAGGCGCCGGCAATGCCGCACAATCCTAACATACCGATGATGTGGCTGTCAGCGTAGAAGGGGGCACTTCCCATTTTAAAAGCCAGACATGACCACATGGCCAGAAATGAACCGAAAGCAAGTGCGGCGCGGACTGAAAAGATGCGGAGCTCGGGATACTGCTTCAGCAGTGAAAGCAAAGACTTCATTAAGTCGCTGTATTTGCCCTGAAAGTTCGGGCGTATGTCCGGTAATACCCGCATGACTACCATACCACATATCAACATCATGCCGGCAGCGATGTAATACATCTCACGCCAACCAAACAATTCTCCTATAAACCCGCTGACTACACGTGAGGCCAAAATGCCGGTCAGTAGTCCCGATACGACAATTCCTACATTTCTCCCTTTGTTTTCCGGACGTGAGAATTGGGAAGCTATCGGGATGAATATCTGTGGCATCACCGAACAGATGCCGGTGAGGAGCGAGGCACACAGGATGACGTGGATGTTGGGGGCCATCGCGATCATCAGCAACGAAACGATTAATATGGAGAAGCTGGTGAGAATGATCCGCTTTCGCTGATATAAATCGCCTAAGGGGACGATAAACAATAGTCCGAGGGCATATCCGATCTGCGTTACCATGGCAATCAGGTTTGTTTCGAACTCCGAAACACCCAATTCATGGCGGATCATATTCAGTAAAGGCTGGTTATAGTACAGATTGGCTACCGATATACCTGCAACAATAGCAAGTGTCCAAAGAATCGAAGCCGGTAGTCCGCCGTTTTCTTTCAAAATCTGTTTCATGGCACAAAGTTATCATTTTAGAGGCTATTCCACAAAGAACGTTGTCGAAATTGTATTTCCCTCGTCATCCACTGCCGTCAGGGAGTGTTTGCCGGGGGACGGACGGAGAGAAAGTTTGTGGAAGTCCTGCGTTTGCGTCAGGTATGTCTCGTCCAGATGCCAGTAGATGGTTGTATTCGGATGACTGTGAACTAGTTCGACAGTCAACTGCCCTTTGCTGCCATCCATCTGTTTGGGCAGATGGATACGGGCTCCCATTGGCGGATAAATAAATTGCATCGGTTGGAACCGGTCTTCTCCACATCCTGATTTAAAGGGAGGGAGAGGACGATATTCCGGGTGATGTTGCTTATAATACCATTCCCATACGGGAGGAAGGGTAAACCAGTTACGGCGGACAACCGGTTCGCTATTGGCACAATTCTCGTATATTCGGAACCGTTCATTTGCCGATAGGGTGACCGGGTGATGATAAGGGCAAGCTTCTGTTTTGAGACCTGCCGGAAGGATCAGCAAAGTATCTGTTTCTTCACAGAATCGTCCTTTCAGATGGCCGGACTGCCGACAAATTTCTGTTTCAACCAGTTCGCCCTGAGGACGTTCGAACCAGGGAGAAGAAGGGAGCAGGTTGAATACATCGAACAGGACAGGGCCTGCCGTACGGGCACCAACCAACCCGGGTTTTCCCTCACCCGTAGCATTCCCTACCCATACACCCACTGCATATTTAGGAGTTACACCCACTGCCCAGGCATCCCGGAAACCATAACTGGTGCCGGTTTTCCAGGCAATGGTTTGCATGGAAGGAATGGTACGCCAGTCTATTTCTTCCGGTCGGTTCACTTCTTTTATTGCATCAAAAGTCTGCCAGACGGCTCCGGATTGGAACGATGGACGATGAACGGAGGTGGAATCCGACAGGAGGAGTGTACACGGGAATTGAGGTAACCGGTTGAGGCTGCGTCCCATGTTGGCATAGGCCGAAGTGATATCCCATAACGTGGCTTCTGCACCTCCCAGAATCAGAGAAAGTCCGTAATGGCTTGAGGGACGGTTCAGGGTAGTCAGTCCGATTTGTTTCAGGAAACTGTGGAACTTAGGTACCCCGTAACGTTGCAGCATTGTTACCGAAGGTATGTTAAGAGAGCGTGCAATGGCTTCCGAGGCCGGTACGGCTCCTTCAAATTGCAGATTAAAATTTTGTGGAGTGAACCCATTGATGTTGACGGGAATGTCCGGCAACAAAGTATTTGGGAGAATTTCTCCTTCTTGTAGCATGGCATAATAAAGAAAAGGCTTGAGAATGCTGCCGGTGCTCCGTGGCGACCGGATGACATCTACTTGGTTGCCGCTCTGCTCTTTGTCGAAATGTACATTGCCACAATAGGCTATCGCCTGATTCGTCCGGATGTCAATCACAAGAATCGCCAGATTACGGATGTCACTCCGTTTGAATTCACTGTTCCATCGTTCTACCAAACTTTCAATTTGAGTCTGTATACCTCTGTCGATGGTCGATACGGAGTATTTTCCATTTCGGGTTTGATAAAAATAGTCCGTCAGGTGAGGCGCTATGTGTGGAAGAGGTAAAGGTTCCTGCGGAAGTGGTTCACTGATGGCCAGTTCATATGTCGAAGTATCCAGAATTCCTTTTTTATGCAGGTGTGTCAATAGTCGGTTCCGTTTATCGAGGAGTGCTTGCCGACTTTTCGAAAGATGGATCATGGCGGGTGAGTTGGGGAGTACAGCCAACATGGCCGATTCTGCCCATGATAGTTCTTCAGCTGAGTGTCCGAAGTATCGCCAGGCGGCCGCATCCAGTCCTACTACGTTTCCTCCGAAGGGGGCATGTGAAATGTAAAGTGACAGTATCTCTTTCTTAGATTTACGAAATTCCAAACGGGTGGCCCATACCATTTCAATCAACTTTTCCTTGAATGTACGCGGCTTGTTCCGAGCCAACCGAATGATCTGCATGGTAAGGGTACTTCCTCCGCTGACGATACGTTTGTGCTTGAGGTTTTGAACTACGGCTCTGCCTATTGCCAAAGGATTGACTCCCCAATGATGGTAGAACTGGCGATCCTCGAATTCAATCAGGCAAGTGGCAACTTTCTCGGGAATATTGTCGCGCGGGGGAAAACGCCATTGTCCATCCGTGGCGATACGGGCACCGAGAAGTTCACCGTTCCGGTCTGTTACGACGGTAGAGTAAGGGGAGGTGAATAATTGGCTGGGAAGGCAAAATATATACAGGACAAGAAGGAGGAAAAGGGCAGGTTTCCACCAACTTTTGATACTTATCTTCCACCCCCTCCCTTGAAAGGAGGGGGGAAGATTGTGTGGCTTAAGAATCTGATTCATCAGTTTTTTTATTCGATGCTTTGTCTGACAACTTTAGTTCTGCCTGCCCGTGTCCTTGCCTGTACATTGGCATCATACATCGCTTCACACTGGATGGCCGGCATGACAAAGTCACCGGAATACGTTGCCTGCAACCGGACGGTAAATGTTTTGGCTTGTCCCTGTTGCAAATTAAAGTAAGTCAGTATCCGGTCATCGCGGATATCCTGATAGCTATAAGGAGCAGAAGTGCTAATCTGTCCTGTCATTCGTTCATTGAAAATCTCCCATCCGGCAGGGATGATGTGTGTTAATGCCAGATTTGTATAATCGGTTGTACCGCTGGTATTGGCAACAGTTACCACTGCCATAAAATTTGTTCCTTGATGCAGAGAATGCGTATCTATCGGTGAACCGTTATTATCAACGTACTTTACACTTATCCGCAGGTTATTGGCTATCGGAGGCAGTGTGTCGTTCAGTAATTGGGTCCGTGTGATCAGGTCTGCATTCAAAGCTCCTTTTCCATTGTTTTTCAGAATTACCTTTCCTTCACGTGATGAAGTGGAAATAGGTGTCTCGTATACTGCTTTTGCTGATTTTACTGCCGGTTGCTGTTTTCCGTTCAGTGTCCAACTGAAATCCAATGTGCCGGACAACTTTTCTGCCAGACGTCCCATTGCCATCAGTGAGAAAGCGGTGGACTGTGTACTGAACCACGTCTCTCTTGTCAGATTATGTGAAACGATTTTAGCTTGTTCCATGGCTTCGCGCTGACGATTCATTAGCAATAGCGTTTCAAGTATCATTGCTTCGTCCCGGTCGGATGAACCATATACATAATTATTCGATGAATAGGGCTCTACAGTCGTTTTTGCACTGAATACCAGTTCGCCGGCTGCTTTTTCTTTACCGTTGAGTGCATAAGCGGCTGCCAAACGCCATTTGGCTTGTTGCGAAAGTGTAGGCAGTTCTTTCATGCGGTTCATTGCTCCATGTTCTGGTGCTCCGGCCATGGCCAATGTATAGAGGCGGAAGGCCTGCTGGAAATCTGCCTGCCAATACCACCAGCTCTGTTCTTGGGCAACGGGTTGCCAGTTTTGGGCTGCTGCCCGTTGGAAACGTTTCCATTTGTTCAGTACATTACTGTTTACTGCATAACCCTTTTCTTGTGCCAGTATCAGGAACATACCGGCATAGGAGGTGATCCACTCGTCTGCCGAGGCATTTCCGGGCCAATAAACGAAACCTCCGTTCGGTAGCTGGCGTCCGTATAACTGACGGATAGCTTCCTGGACATTGACTTTTATCTTTTCCGATTCTTCGTTGTCTACTGTTTTGAACTGGCTGATAAATAGCAAAGGAAGAGCTTTAGAGGTTAATTGTTCCGTACAGTTGTGCTGATAATTGTAGAGAAAGTCAAAACGGCGGCTGATGTCGACAGACGGAATACGTGAGACTTCGAGCTGTATACTGTTTCCTTCCGAGCCACTGCTTAACTGATAATTGAGTTCTTCGCTCTTTCCGGTTTCCACCCATTGGCTTTCACGCAGGGTGACCACCGGATTCGGATTACGAACCTCTATCTCAATGGTCTCTTTGGTGTTTTGTCCGTTTCCGTTGGCAGTAAGATGAATGGTGGCTTTTCCGGTTTTCGTACCTGTCGTTAACTTGAAAAAGATCAGGCGGTCACCCGTTTGAGTGAAGGTAAGCGTTTGTTGCTTGTTACCTGTCACTTGTATTCCTGCACCGGAAGCTTGTATGGATACGTTGACGTTCTTTACATTGTTTTCCAATGCAAATACGTTGACTGGTACTTCAATCTCTTCATTGGTGCTCAAAACTCGTGGCAATGTTGAAAGAATCATCAAAGGGGTACGTACCGGAACTGTCTTTTCGGCATTTCCGTATGCTCCGTCCTGACCTGCTACTATCATAGCACGGACAGAACCTACATACATGGGTAAAGTGATTTGGTGCGTACGGCTTTTCCCCTTACCGATACTGAAAGGACCGATAAATTTCACAACAGGTTTGAAGCGGTTCGCTTTTGGGTCCGATGGCTTCAGTGTCTCGTCACCACCTGTGCTGAACATTGATCCATAGCTTCCTGCCGTGGCTCCTAATACATCGTCGTACATATCCCACGTACGGATTCCCAATGCTTCGCGGGCATAAAAATTATTCCAGGGATCCGGTGTCTTGAAATTGGTCAAGTCTAATAGACCGTCATCTACAATGGCAAGTGTATATGTCATCGGCCTGCCATGTTTCTCGTTTATGGTCAGGTTGAATGCCTGTTCGGGACGAAGTACTTCCGGCATCTTGATTTGCGGTTCAAGAACGGTTTGCTTGTCGGTCACGAATACCGGCATAATGCCGTACATCCGGATAGGAAGATCGTTCACCGTCTGTGCATGGGGCTGTAGCAAGCTGATATGGAGATAAACATTCGGAGCCATTTCAGGGGTTACCTTAAATTGATATTTAGTGTCTTCTTTCCCTGATACCTCGATCCATTCCCGTTGAATTACAGACGAACCGTTTTCGAGCGTAACCAGGGCCCTTCCACCGGCAGATGCCGGTAATATGGCTGTTACGGTTTCTCCCGGTTCGTAAGAGTCTTTGTCAATGGAAAAAGATAACATTTTGATGCCACTCGGGTCACTCTTATTAGAACGCCCTCGCCAGTCAGGCCAGTCCACGTAGATGGTACCTCCTGTAGCATGTCCGCTTTCACGGTCTTTGACGTAAACCAAATAGCGTCCCCAATCCGGATAATTCACTTTGAAACTGAATTGTCCTTTGCCGCCTGTTGTGTTGAGTCTTCCCGTAGCTACGGGGGTGATGGAACTGCTGTTGATGTATGTTTCGAATGATTCGTTGTCGTTTTCCCACCACCAACTCCAACTGATGCGGTATATTTTGTATTCCAGACCGGAACGATTTACCGGCTTTCCGTCGGAGTTGACCGTTACGATATCAAAAATATGCTCTTTGTCTGTTTCGATATATCTGCCTTGTGGCTGGTTCAGATTGATACCCACGTATGACGGGAAAGGAGAGTAGGGAACTGACAGAGTCTGGATACTGGCATCTCCGCCCGGTTCGAATACCTGAGTCGTGATATTGGCACGAAGCATTCCCGGAGCATTCTCAGAGGTCGGAAGTTTCAGCATGAACCCGGTATTACCATTTTCATCCAGGGTACCGTTGAAAATATCGGTTCTTATTGATGTGAATTCTGTTGCCGGATTATTAAAGATGTATGTCTCGTAGTTCTTGAATTGTGTATTGACTTTCGACAGAGACATTTCGACTTTTGCTTTCAGACGCGATGCCGTTGCTCCGGCCAGCCAAGCTGATGAAAGATGTGCTTGTACTTCTTTATCCGCAGCTTTCAGAATCTCTCCGGGCAGTTTCAGGTTTATTTTCAGACGGTTCGGCTTTATGGTCTCTACACGGAGTGATTTGTGGAAAGCGGTACCTCCTACTTTTACATAAGCGTTCCATAATCCGGTGGGATCTTCCGGTTGTGTCGGGACCTTGAATGCATAGAAACCATTCAGCCCATTGGTTGAAATTTGTTTGCTGTAAAATTGTCCTCTTGGATTGTAAAGCTCCAAAGTTACGGGATGTTTATCCGGAATACGTTTGTTACGGTCCTCCAGAACAAACGAGATATGCAAGGTGTCTCCTGGTCGCCATACACCTCTTTCACCGTATACAAATCCTTTCAAGCCTTTTTGGATGTCTTTGCCGCCTACATCAAAACGACTGGTAGACTGCTCTTCTCCATCGGCTACTTTTACATAAGCTTTCTGTTTTTCCGATTCTGCCACTACAATAAAAGGTGTTCCTTTCGTTTCTATTATTGCAAAACCTTCCGCATCTGTCAATGCTTCTCCGATAGGCTGTAACTGGAAGTTGTAGACAATGACTTTAGCTTTTTCTACCGGTTTGGTGTCCAGAATATTGCTTACGGCTATCCAAAGTTTGTTCATCGAATTACGTTTTACGATCATACCTATGTTGGAAGCCAGTACGTTACAAGCTGCTATCCGGTCGGACGTCATATAATAGGACGGATGGCAGGGATTATCCCGTTCATCCCATCGATATTGGCTCCAGTCGGCATTTTCATTCCCGCTGAAGTAATAATATGTTTCCGGTTTGTCCCAGACGGCTTCATCTTCTTCCGAAAGGATATCAGATTTGACCTTGGTCAGAGATTCGGTTTCTTCGGAAAATTGCATTTTCGGATTCTCACCACTGCCGCAAGGATAAGCCGAATATTCCTGCTTGAAGGATAGGATAACGCGATAAATAGCACCCGGTTCCTGATGAATCAGGCCTGCCAGGTCGATGGAATAGTTTTCCCATTTATGGATATCTTTTGAAGGATCTTTACCCAAAAACAGTGTCTTTTTATAAACCAGTCTTCCCGATCGTCTTAGTTCGTTGGCCGAGGACAGTGAGTTATTTTGCATAAACATTAGCACATTGTTCTCAAAAATGCGGATAACCCGTAGGTCTACAGCATACAGACTGACAGCCCGGAAAGGAATTACAAGATTTTTTGAATCGGGAATGATGGCACCTGCAGAAGATATTTCGACTTGAGGTTTCAGGTTCAGTTCGCCGAAAGAGATAGAATGGGAACTGCCCAATGCTTTGCCTTGATTGTTTTTCACTCCTTCATGTATTTTCAGGGTCAGTTTACTGAGTTGACCGGCTTCAAAATAAACATTTACCTTATTATCCGTAATCTGGAAAATATAGGATGGAATCTCGGGTATTTCGATTAGACCTTTTAAATCCTGAGTATCAGAAACCGGATCAGAGAAGACGATTTGTATCCCGTTCTCAGGCTGACTGATACGTTCGGCGGAAAGGAAACGGAAGCTGTCTTTGGCAGGAATCGTAATGGACTCACTTTGTTTCCTGTCCATTCCGACAGGTTCCCCGTCTGCTGTAATTTTAAGATCGTAATCCTGTTCTTTTCTTTGGATATTACTGATAATGAAACTATATTCTAATGGATTAGATGTGGATCCTATGGTGATTGTAGAGGTACCGTTAGTGGAAAGTATTTTTTCAACTTGTTCTTTAGTTATTTTATCACTAAAACGGATTTCTCCCTTTACGGTTACCTTATCGGGTGAAGAAGAGGCTATTTCCAATGGAGCGGTATGCAGTGTGAAATTACTTTCTTGTACCCGGAAAGAGAAATCGAAAACTTTCAATTTGCTATCCACTTCGACAAAATCTCCTAGTTGGAACGAGCCTTGATATAACTTGCCCGGCTTTAGTTCTCCTTCTTCCGGAAGAAATTCGATGGTGTTATTACTCACCCAATAAGCTTTGCCTTTTAACGATGGAGTAAAACTGAACGGACAGTCTTTCAGTTCATTGTTAAGGTCTACCATTGGTTGATCTTGAGTCAGTTCGATTCGTATGGGAGAAGATTGAGAAATGACTCCACCTGTATAAGCATTGACATAAGGAGCATATTCCGATGACGGAATAATTTCTTTTGCGCTGCGTGTGCAAGCGAACAGTCCTGCGATAATTACTGTAAGAACACAGGAGAATAGAATTAAAAGATTCTTTTTTCCTTTCATAGCAAATAAGCGTTTAGTTTATTATTATTTTGTCAACCAATGATTTATATTTCTTTACTCTGTACTGAATTTCACTTTAGGCTTTAACCAGCTTCCATCTGTCAGTCAAATCGCAGATATTATTACATCTGTATCTCTATCGGAAGTTTACAGGCCAGATCAATCATATATTTTCAAGGTTTATATTCACAAAGATACAATTTATCCTATAAAGAGTTTACTATTTGGACCCTCAAATTTATGCTTCGTATCTTTAGGTTATTCCTCAATAAAATCTGAATGTTCGGAAACAATTCGGACTATTATTACCCGCTTTGTGTTCTCGTTTACCTTAAATCGGTTATCCGTACGTTCTCCTATCAGCCAGGCTATTTGTTCTCCAAAGGATAATACCCATTGCTTTTCTTTTTCACTCAAAGAGAATTTTTTATCCGTCAGGTAGTCACTGACATGTTTTTTACCGGTCATTCCGAAAGGTATAAAAACATCTCCTGGTTTCCACTTGCGTATCTCCCATGTTTTATTTATTTTGTCAGCATCGAAACAAGCCGTGTTTTTATCTTTTGGAATTATAAATTCAGAAGTATAATCGTACTCTTCCATAACTAACCGGAAAGGTGGCTGGGACTCTTCTGTAGTTGTATCTTCTTCGATTAATAACAGGTCACGGTCTTTTATGACTCTCCATCCTTTACCAAGGAAGACTTTTCCTGGTTGTCCGTCGAGCGTTTGCCTTATATTATCTATTTGGGTCGTGTTGAATCCTAGCGGGTGTAATATTTCGAATAAAATGGCTTCGGGTACCGGTTCTTGCAGCAAGGCTTCTATCCGGATGCCTTCGGGGGTCAATATACGTTTACGCGCCTCCCCTATACTTTGATTGTATAAAGTTGCTGCGTCATTCAGATAGTTGGTAGTGCGGATGATACTCTCTTTCACCGACGGATTGATCTCTTTCATCAGGGGCAATAAGTTTAAACGAATCTTATTCCGGGTATATTCATCCAAAAGATTGGTGCTGTCCGTTACGTAATCTTGGTCGATATATTGCAGATAGGCTATTATTTCTTCGCGACTCAGGCAAAGTAAAGGGCGAACAATGTTACCGTTTCGTGGACGAATTCCGAGTAATCCGTTGATACCCGTACCGCGAATCAGGTTCAACAATACGGTTTCTACACTGTCATCTTTATGATGTGCTGTTGCGATAACACTGGCTTCACGTTGTTTCCTAAGCGTTTCGAACCATTCATAACGTAATTCCCGGGCAGCCATCTCAATAGAAATATGTTTCTTTGCGGCGTATTGGATTGTATCGAAATGTTCTATGTGTAAAAGAACCCCTGATTCATGGCATAATCGGCGCACAAAAGCTTCGTCTCTGTCCGATTCTTTATCCCGCAAATGGAAATTGCAGTGAGCAGCTTCGCAGGTATACCCCATTGATAGCAGGAGACGTAGCAATGCCACAGAGTCGGCCCCTCCGCTTAATGTCACCAATACCTTGTCATTCAGACAAAACAGCTTCTCTTTTTCGATGTATTGTGCTACTCTATTTTGTATCATATTGCAAAGATAATAGTTTTGCTAATAATGATAAGAAATCTTCCTTATTTAAAAACAATCTAAATAATTTGCATGCCCCAAAGTTATGAATTATCTTTGCGGAAAATTTTGAGGTACACACACTATGCGATTGTCCGAATTAAAAACAGGTGAGAAAGGAGTCATTGTAAAAGTTTTGGGACACGGTGGCTTCCGTAAACGAATTGTGGAGATGGGCTTTATCAAAGGTAAAACCGTAGAAGTATTGCTTAATGCTCCATTGAAAGACCCGATCAAATACAAAATAATGGGTTATGAAATCTCTCTGCGACGACAGGAGGCTGATATGATTGAGATTATCAGCGAGCAGGAGGCAAAGTCACAAACACAGGAGGCTGCTTATCATCAGGGGCTTACTGAAGATATCGATGTGAAGGAGGAAGACTTGAAACGGGTTGCTCTTGGAAAGCGACGCACGATTAATGTGGCGTTGGTCGGTAACCCGAATTGCGGTAAAACGTCTCTCTTCAATCTGGCTTCAGGTGCTCACGAACATGTGGGTAATTATAGTGGTGTGACGGTAGATGCTAAAGAAGGGTATTTTGATTTCCAGGGTTATCACTTCAAAATAGTTGATTTGCCGGGTACTTATTCTTTGTCTGCCTATACTCCCGAAGAAATTTATGTGCGCCGTCATATTATCGACGAGACACCTGATGTGATTATCAATGTGGTTGATTCTTCAAATCTGGAGCGTAACCTCTATCTCACTACCCAGCTTATTGATATGAATGTACGTATGGTAGTGGCTCTTAACATGTATGATGAACTGGAAGCCAGTGGTAATACGCTTGACTATCTCCTGTTAGGAAAGTTGTTCGGAGTTCCGATGGTGCCTACTGTCTGTAAAAGGAATATCGGTGTGGACCGTCTTTTTCATGTAGTCATCAACCTTTATGAAGGTGCCGACTTTATTGATAAAAAAGGGCATATACATCCGGAGGTGGCAAAGGAAATTATGGATTGGCACCAGTCTTTACCCAATTTTAAAGACCATGGTGAACATCCGGCTGATTATACCCATGGCAAAGAACCGGTGGGTAAAGTGTTCCGCCATATTCATATCAATCATGGACCCGATTTGGAGAAAGCCATTGATGCAGTGAAAGAGGAGATTTCGAAGAACGAGTTTATCCGTCACAAGTATTCTACTCGTTATCTTGCTATCAAGTTATTGGAGAATGATCCGGAAATAGAACGTTTTATTCATACTCTGCCCAATGCTGTGGAAGTAGAAAAGAAGCGGGATAAAGCAGCCCGTCGCATTCAGGAGACGATGAATGAAGATAGTGAGTCGGCTTTGACTGATGCCAAATATGGTTTTATCAGTGGTGCTCTGAAAGAGACTTTTACCGATAACCACCTGGAGCAGGAACAGACAACTAAGGTGCTCGACTCTATTGTAACCCATCGCATTTGGGGATATCCCATCTTCTTTCTTTTTATGTATCTGATGTTCGAAGGTACCTTTGTGATCGGTGAATATCCGATGATGGGTATCGAATGGCTCGTTGAGGCACTGGGGAATCTGATCAGGGATAATATGTCTGAAGGTCCGCTGAAGGATCTGATGATTGATGGTATTATTGGTGGAGTAGGAGGAGTTATCGTCTTTCTGCCTAATATCCTGATATTATATTTTTGTATTTCTTTGATGGAGGATTCGGGCTATATGGCTCGTGCAGCTTTTATTATGGATAAGATCATGCACAAGATGGGGTTGCATGGCAAGTCGTTCATTCCTTTGATTATGGGTTTCGGTTGTAATGTACCTGCTATTATGGCTTCGCGTACTATTGAAAACCGAAAGAGCCGTTTGATTACCATGCTTGTTAATCCATTGATGTCATGTAGTGCCCGTTTGCCTATCTATTTGTTATTGGTCGGTGCTTTTTTCCCAAAGAATGGTAGCTTGGTCCTATTGGCTATTTATGCTATCGGCATTGCATTGGCAGTTATCATGGCGCGTCTGTTCAGTCGTTTTCTGGTCAAAGGGGATGATACTCCGTTTGTGATGGAGCTCCCTCCTTATCGCATGCCGACCATGAAATCCATCTTCCGCCATACATGGGAGAAAGGTGCGCAATACCTCAAAAAGATGGGAGGAATCATCATGATTGCTTCTATCATTATCTGGTTCTTGGGGTATTATCCCGATCACGATGCTTACCCTACCCAGGCAGAACAGCAGGAAAACTCTTATATTGGTCAAATCGGTCAGGCAGTGGAGCCTGTGCTCAAACCTTTGGGCTTCGACTGGAAGCTGAGTATCGGTTTGCTCTCCGGTGTCGGTGCCAAAGAATTGGTGGTAAGTACACTTGGCGTACTCTATACAAATGATGCCGATGCCGATGTAGTCAGTTTGGCCGAACGAATTCCGATTACACCGCTTGCGGCATTTAGCTATATGCTGTTTGTGTTAATCTACTTCCCGTGCATTGCCACGTTGGTAGCCATCAAGCAGGAATCCGGTAGTTGGAAGTGGGCTATCTTCACGGCAGGATATACCACGGCGTTGGCATGGCTTGTTTCATTTGCCGTCTATCAGATAGGAGGAATGTTTTTATGAATTGGCAGGAATGGGTAGTCGGGCTACTGATTGTATTGTGCGTAGCCCGTATTCTTTATGGTATTTATCTTTTTTTTCGTCGTGTGAAGGAAAATGATAACCCTTGTGCGAGTTGTGCAAGTGGCTGTGAATTAAAGGATATGATGGAAAAGAAGCAGAAGGAGTGCTCATCCAAGAAAAAGAATACAAAGAAAAATTGTTGCAGATAGTTTGGTAGTTTCAAAATTTGTACTACCTTTGCAACCGCAAACGAGAAACAAGGTTCCTTGGATGAGTGGCTTAGTCAGCGGTCTGCAAAACCGTGTACGGCGGTTCGAATCCGCCAGGAACCTCAAACAGCCCAAAAAGCTCCGATCAGAAATGGTCGGAGCTTTTGTTGTTTATTGTCTATCAGTAACTTAACTACCCTTTTATTTTATTGAAAAATTGTGCAAGTGTAGTCCGGACGTAGCCCAGACATTAAAAACGATACGATTGTAGCCCATGATAACGATTAAAGTATACCTAAGAAAACATAATCAGAACTTAACTACAGGAGTGGTATGGGTTTCTTTTTATATAAATCGAGAAAAAGTAAACTTCTCTACTAAAGTAACAGTTGAAGAAAAACATTGGAATGATAAAAAGAAATGTGTTGCCTCTGGAGATAAATTGTGTAATGATAAGAATCTGATTATAGAAAATGTTCTTTCAAGAATTAATAATGTTTTAGTGAAATATAGGTTAAGGGATAAAAAGCTGACTCGTAGTTCCTTTTTGAAGGCTTATCATCGCCCGTCTGACTACAATACTTTCTATGAATTTATTGTAGATCATCAAAAGAAGATATCCTCAAGGATGGAAATGACAACATTATCCACACATCTTTCCGTCATAAATAAACTGAAAGAATATAATGTGAATCTCAGTTTTGATGATATTACGAAAGATTGGTTAGATGATTATTTTTGCTATCTCAGAAAAGAACTTGGGAATAATGATAATACGGCTTATAAAAATATGTCAACTTTGAAAAAATACGTCAGAGCTGCATATAAAGCGGGATATATGGATGAAAACCCTTTTGAGGACTGGAGTATAAAGAGAACGACGTCAGCTTGCGTTTACTTATCCGAAGATGAATTACATAATCTCGTCAGTTTATATCATTCAGGAAGTCTTGAATATAAATATCATAAAACATTGGAATTTTTCTTGTTCATGTGCTTTAGCTCTTTACATGTCGGTGATGCCAGACGCTTACAGTTAGAGCAGTTTACCGAAGATCATTTTATATATTTTAGAATGAAACTGAAGAATAGTAAGCCTGCTCCAATCCAAGTACCCATTTCAGAGCCACTCAAATCACTGCTACGTAATATTGTTGGTATAAGAAAGAAAGGACCTGTATTTGAGCAAATGCCATCTGATCAGGCTATGAATATACATTTGAAAGAAATTGCAAAGATTGCAGAGATTGACAAGGTAATCACTCACAAAGTTGGTAGACATACTTTCGCAACTATTTTCTTGAAGAGAACTAAAGATTTAGCTACCTTAAAGGAGATAATGGGACACTCAGATATTAAAGAGACCTTGGTATATGCACATGTACTTGATGAAAGCAAACAGGAAGGAATGCAATGCTTCAACAGCTTCGCTATTTAATTGTACTTTTGTGCGGTTTTTTTTCTAAAGTTTTGATTACAGGAACTAATTCTTTAAGCAGATCATCAAGATTGCCATCCTTGCATTTTGCGCTCTCATAAATAAACAGGACCAGAATGATTATGACAATGTAAGGCAAATATTTCATGGCCGTATGATTACAGGTTTCATAAAATTAGAGAATTCCTTCCGGACATCGAAACATGGACAAGCCTTGATATATTCAAACGGTTCTACCTCCCCATTATCATTTAAGTCAGGTGATGTATCCCGGTGTCCAAGCACCTCGATAATAGGGTAGTCTCTACAGAGCTTCTCTACCAAATCGCGCAAAGCTATTCGTTGCGCTTCTGTCCGGGTATCGGCAGCTTTCCCATTGACATCCAGGCCGCCGATATAGCAGATACCAATCGAATGCTTGTTATACGACCGCCCACTGTCCCCTTTCGTATTGCAATGTGCCCCGTCCACAGACAAGGGCCTGCCGTTCTCTACAGTCCCATCAAGGTCTATTACAAAATTGTACCCGATCTGATTAAAACCTCTCTGTTTGTGCATCCGGTCAATGTCTTTTGCACGCAGATCCTGTCCCGCATGTGTAGCTGAGCAATGGATAATAATTGAATCAATTGTTTTCATGTCATCCTCTATTTTAATTAATCACTTGGCGGAACCCGGCTTGAACAGCCACGGACATCACACCGTTTCATTTCCGCCTCTTTCAACTTCAATTCGACTTCATGCCGTTTATGTATCTCCTCCAAATGGGCTGACTGTTCCTGACGGAGCTCTACATACAAAGAATCAATCTTCATGTCACGTTCAGACATCCGTTTCTCCAACCAATCCGTTTACGTTCATTCTCGTTCTCCATGCTATCAGCAGCGGCATCTTCCTTGCGGGCGTTTGTTTTCCGGTTCACCCAGAAAGTGATTGCCCAGGTAATCGTTGAACTACCTCCTATAGCTCCTAATATTGCCAACCAGTCATTTAATCCCATTTTATTTATTAAATTTATAATATTATATTTGCCGCACTTTAAATTACGCATTTTATACGGTATGTATAAACTTTCGTTCCTCATTCATACCGCATCTTTCCGCCTTATCTGTGAAGATAAGGCGGATTTTTGTTACTTGGATTTAGATGCCGGCTTGGGCTCTAAAGTGGCTTTTACCTCTTTGGCGATCTGATCGAATACAGTCAAATGCACCGTAGCGTTCTCTGACTCCGGAAGAGACATTTGTTTGCTGCCTGATTCTAACAGCAAATACCCGATATATCGCCCGGGGGTTACG
>ENA-OQJU01000554-OQJU01000554.1-human-gut-metagenome-genome-assembly--contig:-NODE-554-length-20917-cov-16.100288_pt1 | contig 20917 bp, 14 predicted proteins | sample MGYA00242608_ERZ504774 | MGnify/ENA primary metagenome ERZ504774 (study PRJEB26092, sample SAMD00036349) | human gut metagenome | host: Homo sapiens | study: EMG produced TPA metagenomics assembly of...
ACTTCTGAAGAATGCAGACCCCGAAGTAAAGGCTCAGCTCCGTCTGGCTCTGCTGACCTGATGCAAAATTTACCACGCATTTCAAGGTAATTCCAGCCCATGCAGAGGATTCCCACGAAAACGCCAACCGTGCAAAAATCGTGCATTGACCGTGCAGACCCCGAATTTTCGGAGTTACATAATGAAAAAGAGCGTCAAATCTTACGATTCAGCGCTCTTTTATTAGTGCACCTCCAGGGACTCGAACCCTGGGCCCACTGATTAAGAGAAACCAACGTGCAACAATCATCAATTTCAAGAATTACGCAGATTCGTTGTTTTTGTCGACTTATCGTGGGTTTTTGGTTTGCATCCGCTGCATTCTTTGCACCCGCCATCCCCTCTTGCATCCGTTATCCAGCCGTTCCAGTGTGCAAAAAGTGTGCAAAAATGTGCAGAGCCAAAATCAGCCCCTTAAAACAGGGATCGGATTTTTATGCAAAGCCGGGAAAACGGCCGGGTTCGAGCCCGATGCGGCAGCTGCAATCTTGCCTGTTTAGACCGAGCATCAAATGTACATCAACAACTACGATTCATGGCAGGGATTTGGACAAGCGAGTAAACATACCTTAAGCCATCACGTGCTGTGCATAGCAAAAGCCACCTCGCATCAAATCTGTGAAAGCAGCTTGATGTGGGGTGACTTCTGTTTTATCGGATTTTTATAGCAAATTCCGTGCCTGTTCATCGGCCACGAGGATAACGCTCCAATCGCCTTCCGGATGCTCCTTGGGCAGGCTGCGGCACATATCCGTGCAATCTCTTGCACCCATGATTCCGCAGTCGTTTTTCTCGATTATTTATCGCACAGCTTGTGGGCCAGCTTCATCACGTTTTCGGCATTACCGATGGCATAATCCAGAGAGGGAACTTCTGCGATGGGCAGCTTGATCTCCTCCTGCAGCTGCTTCAGGCGGTAGCTCACCTGGGGAGCCAGAAGCACGCACTCGTAGCCATTCTGCCAGGTCTCCACAGCCTCGCCAGTCCCCATAGCTTGAATCTCCAGATCCTCACCGTGTGCATCAGCCCAGGTCTTCATCTTCTTCATCAGGATGCTGCTGGACAGACCGCCAGCGCAGCAGAGCAAAACTTTCATAATAAAAAGCTCCTTTCAAATCATCTCACCGCACACAGAGGTGCGGAGAAAAACATTTTAGGTCAGATCCTCGCCATTTGTGGCGATGCACTTTTTGTACCAGTAGAAAGAATCCTTGCGGTAACGCTTGAGCGTACCAGTGCCATCGTTGTTTTTATCCACGTAGATAAAACCGTAGCGCTTTTTCATCTCACCGGTGGAAGCGCTTACCAGATCGATGCAGCCCCAGGGGGTATAGCCACGCAGGTCTACGCCGTCTGCCATAGCAGCCTCCATGGCCTGCACATGCGCCTTGACATAGGCGATACGGTAGGGGTCGTGCACAGTGCCGTCTGCTTCCAGTGTGTCGGAAGCGCCGAGACCGTTTTCCACGACCATGAGCGGCAGATGATACCGAGCGTAGTACTCGTTCAGAGAGTAGCGCAGGCCGTCCGGGTCTAGGCTCCAGCCCCACTCGTTGTACGTGAGGTAGGGGTTCTTGGGGCCCATGTTCAGGTTGCCGCCTGCCGTCTCAGTGACCGGGTGGGTGGTAGCACAGCTGGTAGAGTAATAGGAGTAGGTGATCATATCCACCGTACCCTGCTGCAAGTCTACCACATCTTCAGGCGTTATGTCCAGATTCACGCCGTACTTTTTCCAGATCTTTGGTGCAAAGTATGGGTACGCACCCTTGGCCATCACGTCGGCAGTGTAGTAGATGCCTTCCTGCAATTTTTCCTGCACCAGCAGCACGTCCTTGGGGTCACAGGTCAGTGGGTAGGTACTGGGTCCACCGCCGATCATGCAGCCCACCACATTTTCAGGATCGATCTCATGAGCACGTTTCACGGCACGGGCGCTGGCCACATACTGGTGGTGCAGCAGCTGGAAATCCTGCCGGATGTTCTCTGCCGGGTAACCGGGAATCAAATCCTTGATCATGAGGGGCACGTTGATCTCATTGAAGGTGAGCCAGTATTTGACCAGACCTTTGTATTCCCGGAAGATGGTCTCGGTGTAGCGGTCAAACAGCTCGATCAGCCTGCGGTTCTTCCAGCCGCCAAATGTTTCTTCTAGGTACAGCGGCACATCGTAATGCTGGATGGTGACCAGCGGCTCGATGCCGTACTTCTTCAATTCCAGAAATACGTTCCGGTAAAAATCCAGACCAGCCTGATTAGGCGTTTCCTCCACGCCGTTGGGGTAGATGCGTGTCCATGCAATGGACATACGGAGCACCTTGAAGCCCATCTCGGCAAACAGGGCAATGTCCTCTTTGTAGTGGTGGTAGAAATCGATAGCCTCATGATACGGATAGTAGTAACCCGGCAGCACGGCACGGTGTGCACCCTCCGGCAGCGGCTGGAAGACCATCACCTTACCGGGGTTGCCGTCCTTATCGATGTAGGTCGCATAGCGGGGTTCCGTCAGGGAACCGGCGGTCTGCACGTCCGAAGCGGCAAGGCCCTTGCCGCCCTCGTTCCAGCCGCCTTCACACTGGTTGGCAGCGGTAGCACCGCCCCAGAGGAAATCCTTCGGGAAAGGCATGGGGACGCACCTTCCTTTCTAGTTTTCAGAAGTTGAAACCGAACGGGGTGGAGCCCTTCATGTAGGGCAGCAGTTCGACCTCACGGGGGTCGATGTGGCCCACCACGTTGGTCTTGCCGTAGTTCTTCATGGGCTTACGAGCGATCTGCACCTCACCGGCGTACTGGCCATAGCGGTTGTTGTCGATCAGCACGTCACCGGGCTGGATGTCCACGGTGTTGAAGGGCTCGGTCGCCTCTCGCAGCATACGGCTCTCCAGGGTGCGGATGATCCACTCGCCGCTGTCGCCACGAACGGACAGGTTTATCCGCAGGCGCTTCTTCATGCTCTCGGGCAGGCCTTCGGCCGGGGTCATGTGGAACATGATCTTGGTGCTGTTGGCGGCGGCCATGGCTTCCAGCTCGGCATCGGTGGCGTAGGCATTGGCGATGATGATATCGTTGACATACCCCATCATCACATAGTGCCCCACCTGGATCTCAATGGGCCAGTCACGGTGCATTTCCAGCGTGGGCAGACCCTCGGTGACGGGCCAGGGGCCAAAGGCCTCCGGGTTTTGGGAGGTAACGAAGGACTGCAGACGCAGGTTGTGCTTGACCATGGGTGCAGATCCCTTTTCAAAGTGCTCCAGAGAAACGCCGGTGTAGCGGTGCGGATAGTAGTTGTGGCAGCCTAGGATCATATCACGGTCACCGCCGGCAGCCAGCACATGACCCACATGATCCTGAGTGCTGCAGCCGTTCACGCAGATCTTGATCCCCTCTTTGTTCTTGGAGAGGAAAGCTTCTTCCATATCGTTCAGGCCCAGATCCAGACGCAGGATATCCACCTGCAGCTCGGTGAAGAAAGACAGATCCAGCGGACCGTGGAAGAAGCTGGCGTTGATGCCCATGCGTTCAAACATCATGGGGTTCACATCGGCTTCGATCTCAAAACCCAGCTCCTTGGCCTTGGCCAGCAGGGGCTTGTAGCGGTCGATGGTCTGCTGGCGGTCACCTGCGCCCAGCAGAGCGATGAACAGCAGGTCAAAGCCCATCTTTGCAGCCTTTTCCAGATAAGCCACATCCTGCTCAAAGGTGCTGCGCTCAGGGTACAGGGAGATGCCCAGTCTTCTCTTTTGCATTTCAGTTTCTCCTTAAATGTTTATTCTGTGTGATAAAAGCCGAAAAAGCGAGCCGATCTATGCCGACCGGCCCGCTTTTTTTCAACCGGCTTTGGGTTCCAAAGTGGTAAATTTACAGTTGTAAGGGTTGCCCGGATCTTGCAAAATCACTTGTTCTGGGCAGCCAGTTCAGCAGCTTCGGCAACAGCCTCTTCTTCGACGCACTGCTTCTCGTAGATCTTGTAGAAGGGACGCCAGATCAGCCAGCAGACCGGGAACATCAGCAAAGAGAAGATGACATTGCGCCAGTCCAGCGTACTCAGGAAGGTACCGAACACCACCGGCATCGTGGTCATGATCAGCACCTGGGGATAAGCCATCAGGTGCAGGTTCCATGCAACCAGTGCCAGTGCAGAGCAGACCAGCGGGCACAGCATGAAGGGGATCAGCAGGAGGCCGTTATACATGATGGGATAGCCGAAGATGGCAGGCTCGTTGATGCCGAACAGGCCGGGCACAAAGGATGCCTTGGAAACAGCCTGGATGCGCTTGGATTTGCTCTTGAGACCCATCAGAGAGAAGGGCATGGTATTGCCTGCACCGCCCATGATGCCGTTGCCGACCATCAGGAACACGGGGAAGAACTGCAAGGGCTGGCCAGCGGCAGCCAATGCGGAGTTTGTAGTGTAAGCAGTGATGTAAGGCACCATCAAAACGGTGAAGATCACGCTGGTGCCATGGATACCAAAGAACCAGCACAGCTGTGCCAGTGCGATGACCAAGAACATACCCGGAGTGGAAGTGAGGAAGTTGACCGGGACAGACAGTGCAACAGTGATCAAGGTCGCCAGGGTCAGGGTGCCGCCGGAAACAGCAGAGATGATCAGGGAGATGCCGTACCAGACAATGATGTTCACTCCCATGGGGATGATGGCATTGAAGGAATTTGCGATTCCTTCGGGCACAGCATCGGGCAGCTTGATGGTCCATTCGTGGTCGATGACGAACTTGCTGATGGCCACAGAGCACAGACCAACGATGATAGCCACGAACAAACCACCTGTGCCCAGCTTGCCCAGATTCAAAGCGTCAAAGGTGGAAGTAACGCTGCCATCTGCTGCCAGAGTGGAAGCAGAGACCGGAGGAGAGACCACCAGAATGTAACTGACCAACGCAGTGATAACGGACTGCATCTGGTTCATCTTCTTGCGTTTTGCAAAGTTCCAGGACATGGAGAAGGCCATGAAGAAGCCCATCAGGCCCATGGTCAGCTTATAGGGCATATAGAATGCCTGATAGGATGCGCTGGAAGTATCCCAGCCGAACATTGCGCCAACAGCACAGACGATCTGGATGACGGCGCCGATCATAATCAGGCCCATGGTAGCGCCCATGCCGCCGGAGATGGTGGAAAAGATCTCGCTGGAGGCCAGTTTCTGGCTGCCAACCTGCAATTTTTTCATGAACGCACTCTCGGCAAAGCGTTCAATTGCGCCTTTTTTCTCGTTTGCCATGAGAAAATCCTCCTTTTAAACAGGTATGTGAACAGACGGACAGGGATGGCTTCGTTTTCCGTTTTCCTTTTTCTTGCAAAAAATGTGTGCACCGGCAGGCTTACTTGTCTGCCTTTTTCTCGTGGAGCTCAATGAGCTCTGCAATCAGCTCCTGTGCCAACATACTGGTCATCAGGTGGTCCTGTGCGTGAACCAGCAGCAGATTGACCTGAGGGCCTTCGCCGTTGCCCTCATCGGTCAGCAGGCCGGTCTGGATGTGGTGCGCCTCCAGCGCCTTCTCTTGGGATTCTGCCATCAGCTTTTTCGCTTCCTCGTAGTTACCGGCTTTTGCTTCCTGCAATGCGTGGAACGCAGCGGCACGGGCATCGCCGGAGTGAACGATCAGCATCATGGAAGTGTCGATCAGCTCATCGGGGGTCATTGCCATAGGTGTATTCCTCCTTCATCGGTTTGCGGCATCGCACGGCGGTGTGCCGCTTTCATTGGCTCGATTATACAGATGCCCTGCCGTTTCTGTCAAACCAGCTGCGGCAGGCCGTGCAGACGGAATTTTATACGCTATGTTCCTCATTTTAAACACTCCGGTCTGCGATCCATCGAAAAAGCGGCCAGCATCCCATTTTTTGTCAACCATTTTCTTTCATTTGTACCAATTTTATCCAAAATCATACTTTAAATGCGGTCGATCGGTTATACACTTTTCTTCAAAGTTCCTTAAAAAGTTCTTCATAAATGTTTTAAAAATAAATAAAAATGACACATAATTCCATCTTATCAAGGCGAAATCCGTATATCACCCACAAAAAAGCTCTGCCTTTTCAGCAGAGCTTGAACAGCACGAAGGATCTCCCATTGTGCAAGTTATACACAAACGCTTATAGTTTTTTGACCATTGCGATCATATATGCGAGCTCATCGTCCGAAAAACGAATGTCAAATGTTTCTTCAAGCCCGGACAAGATCTCTCGCAGATCGTTGTACAGGCGCTTGTTGCGGCTGATGATGCCCTGCCGATTGCCTTTTTCCGGCATGGCTTCACCGTTTTGCAGCCGATCGATGGCGCAGGCAATGTGCAGGAAAAGCCCCAGTTCCTGATTCTGATCCAGCCCTTCGGCGGAGATGCGCTTAATCTTCGCCAGCGTCCGAGGCAGACTCTTACGCAGCTTTTTGATGTCCAGCGCAGGCATCTGGCTGGACAGGTAGGAGAAGATCATCTCGTAGTTCACCGGCGTGTGGTCGGACTCCGGAATGGTGAGCAGCATATCCAATTTATCTGCCGGCGTCTCGAACAGCTTAACCACCGAAATGAACGGAATACCGTGCAAGCCGGGGTCGTAAGTGCCGATGACGCAGCGGATCTCGTGTTCTTCACGCAGGCGGTTCACCTCGTTCAGCAGGGTCTTGCAGTCACTGATAGAAAGTGGGATGACCTGAATGCCGTTGAGCCCGGCGTTCTTTTCCAGGTAGCTCTTCATCTGCACTGCGCCACCCTCACCGGTCATGCACAGCGTGATGATGACCGGCGTATTTTTGTGGTGGGAACGTCCTTCCGGCTCTGCAATGTTGGTGTAAAAATCCCGGCAGCTGCCCATGGCATCTTCGTGCAGTTCTTCCAGCGAACTGGCCGAGGCCGCCTTGCGGGAGCAGTCCACTGCAATCAGGGTGCCCGGTACCGCCACGGTGCGGATCTGCACACCGGTCTCCTTGGAGATCACCTCTGCCATGGTGCGTAGAGAGCCCATATCGTACAGCAGCAGAATGCCCTGCCCACGGTCCAGCTCCTGGATCATGGCCTTAAGCTCATCGCACGCCTGCTGCATATCCTTGTCCAGCGGCATATCGTAGGCATAGGTATTGCCGCACCCGGCCAGCGAGTTGACCACATCCGCCACGGAGGAAGCCGTAGAGTCGCCATGCATGGCGATCAGTACCACCGGGCCGTCCTCGGCTTTATGGGTCTCGTTGCCCTCGCACAGGAACAGGGTCAGCAGAACAGCCTCATCAATGGACATGGGCACACCAAGTTCTTTTTCCATTGCCGAAGCGAACTGCATACAAATGGCATATTCCTCCCGGTGGTTCTGCACCACATCCAGAATACGCTCATTGGACAGCCGCTGCTTTGCTGCCTTTCTGCGTTCCAGCGTGGAGGAAAGGTGCAGACACAGACCGTAGAAAGTGGATTCCGGGTACACTCGGTTGAACTGGCGAGAGGTCTGTTTGAGCAGTGCATCCACACCATCCACGATGCGCCGATCCATCACCTTATACAACGATTCACGATTGACCTTGCTCTGGGGCATCCGGCTGGTGAACTGCTTCATATCGTATTCCAGTTCGGCGTTGATGATGCGGCTGATGTCCTCTTCGCCGATGCCGCGCTGCCGCAGCTCGTCGCCCTTGCGGTCGATGATGTCATAGACCGAATCGCTGAGCGGTGGGTGCCCGAACTCCGGCATCTGCTGGCCGGCATCGCAGTTTTCCTTGTGCATACTGTCCGCCGAGAAGGTATAGGCGTAGCCCTGTGGGATCAGTTCTTCCAGCTGCTTGCGGTAGGTCTTGTAGTACAGCAGGCCTCGCTGCACGCCGCTGGGAAAATCGTTGAGGTAAAGCGGCAGTTCTTCCTTTTCGTCTGCATGAAAGGCCCGCAGGTAGGCATTGGCGCAGCCCAAACGGATATCGTTTTTGAATTGTTTTACGTTATTTTCGCACCGATACAGGCACAGGCAGTGCAGCAGTTCAGCGTTCACTCGCACAGTGCGCTTCATTCGCACAGCCTCATCAATCAGGAACTGCTGCACCAGCGCAAAACGCTCCCCCAGCTGCCAGTTTTGCAGCGGCTGCAATTCGATCCGGGCGGAAAAGCGAGCCGTGTAGGCATCCTTGACCGAAGCACGGGCTTTATCCTGCAGGGAACACACCAGAATGATATCTCGCAGCACAGCATCGTCATTCTCGATCAGATCGAGCAAATGTTCCCGGCAGCCCACCGGCAGATATTCGACGTTATCCAGAAACAGCATCCCACCCTTGGCCTTTTCCAGTGCTTCGCCTACACCAAACAGGCGGCTGTATGCTTTTTCCTCCTGATCGTCATAATAGTGGCAGCTGAATCGTTCAAAGGGCGCACCTATCGGGAGCACCTTGTTCTCGCAAGCGAACTGGTACATCAGGTAGCCAAATGTAGTCTTACCTGAACCGGAAGGGCCTTCGATCAGGGTATTCAGGCTGTGATCCGGGTAAAGAATCGCTGCCTTTGCCATCTGAATCATGGGCCTCAAACTGCCCTCGCAACTGTCCAGTATCTTGAAGCAGGAAGTCTCGCCCCTCGGTGTATCCCCTGCCATCAGCGGCCGGTAGTGCACCGGACGACCCGGCAGCTTTTCCATCTTCCCATCTGCCACCAGCTCGTTGAGCAGAGTGCTCAGGTTAGAGCGCTGCATTTGCAGCTGTTCTGCCAGTTCCTGTGTGGTCACGCCAACTTCCCGTTTTTCCGGAGCAGCGGCCGCCAGCCGCTGCACACAGGAAACTACTTCCTCTTTCTTGGTCATACGCCGCTCCATTCCCATAGTGTATAAAAGTGTATACACACAGCATAGCATGTCTGCCTCCATTTCGTCAAGTAATTTTAATTGGCCTTTTATCCTTCGTGAAACCTAACAGGGGCAAATACCGTCCCTGTTCTAGCGCCTTATATTCCCTTACATTGTGTTTCAATGCAACTTTCAACTTTATTCTTTGTCAATAGGGCTGGCACCGTCCAGCCCTCTCTCTTTTTGCCAAAATTTCCTTCGTTTTTTCTCGCACCCTGCCGAAAGCAGCGTATTCTCAAATGTTTTTGTTGACACGGCTCGATTTTTGTGGTAATCTATCCCAGCAATTGAATATAACATATTTTTACATATTCGTTCAGACCCTGCGGGGCTGAACATTTTGGATTTCAGCCGTTACATAACCGACTAGCATGACCTTCCAGAAAAAGCGAAGGCAGGGCTGGTCTGTTTTGTGACGGCTTTTTTGTTGCCGTTTTGCCCGTTGGACCTTGAAAACCGCATGACCGTCTGCATGGGATACCCGGCGATGACCTCGCAAGAGCGAGCCGGAAAACGCCGCCGGAAGGGGGACAGGAAATCCATGCAGGGAGAACGGCAGAACGTTGATTTCCCAGTTGCGGAGTAAGAAAATGTGGTCAAACCGACCACATTTTCTTACCGTAACGCCAATGAAAGGATGGAATGCCTATGAGTAACTTTACCCCCGCATGGTTCAAGAAGGGCTTTTTCAACGAATCCCTGTTCTGTGACGATTTCCTGAGCAGCCATCAGCTGCTTTACTCGAATGGCGCATTTTTCACCCCGGATGGCAGAATGGTGGACCCCATGCCCCTGCGCTGTGAAATTTTCGAGATGATGCGTGAATACGTCGGGGCAAACCTTGCCAAGAAGGTCACCAATGTGGTGGACGTGCTGAAACTGGCGGCACAGGTGGAGGACTTCCCACCCGTCACCGACCGTATCGCACTGGCAAACGGCACCCTGTATCTGGACGGCACCTTTCAGGAGGGCAAGCCGGAGATCGTCCGCAACCGGCTCCCGGTCAGGTATGACCCGAAAGCTCCACAGCCCACCCATTGGCTGCGGTTTCTGTCCGACTTGCTCTACCCGGAGGACATCCCCATAGTGCAGGAGTTCATCGGCTACTGCCTGATCCCCAGCAATAAGGGGCAGCGCATGATGGTCATTAAGGGCAGCGGCGGCGAAGGCAAATCGCAGATCGGCGTGGTGCTGTCCCGGCTGTTCGGCTGTAACATGAAGGATGGCAGCATCGGTAAGATCTCGGAGAACCGCTTTGCCCGTGCCGATCTGGAGTACACCCTGCTCTGCGTGGACGACGATATGCGGATGGAAGCCCTGCGTCAGACCAACTACGTCAAGTCCATCGTGACCGCACAGGGACAGATGGACTTGGAGCGCAAAGGCAAACAGAGCTATCAGGGCTGGATGTATGCCCGCCTGCTGGCGTTCAGCAACGGTGATCTGCAGGCTCTGTATGACCGCTCGGACGGTTTCTACCGCCGACAGCTTATCCTGACCACCAGAGAGAAACCACAGTCCCGTGTAGACGACCCGGACATTGCCGAGAAGATAGCGGCAGAGGCCGAGGGCATCCTGCTGTGGGCATTTGAGGGCTTGCAGCGGCTGGTGAAGAATAGCTTCCAGTTCACCGAGAGTGACCGTGCCAAGCGAAACCGGGAACTGGTGAAGCGGGACAACAACAATGTGTTCGATTTCCTCGAATCCGAGGGCTACATCCGCCTGAAGGCGGATGCCTGCACCAGCTCGAAAGAGCTGTATGAGGTCTACAAGATGTGGTGCGAAGAGAACAGCCTGAACGCTATCAAGTCCCGTGGATTCAGCGATGCCCTGATCACCAACCAGCGCAGGTACGATCTGGAACACACCAACAATATCATCAATTCTTCCGGACGGCGTGTCCGGGGCTTTGTGGGCATCGAAGCCCTTGTGCAGCCCGACCTTACGCCAAACGGCTGGAGGACATGACCCCCATAAAAGGAGAATTTGGGTGTCTTGCTGCGTACGTGCGTACGCGGCAGCCGCCCTCTCTCCGTACGCACGTACGCAGCGATTGACCGAAAACACACTTTATAGGGGTGCTGTTGGCAAGATGTCAAATTGACAGCTTGCCAAATCAGCGGGCCAAAATGGCCCGTTGAAAAAGCCGGATGAGCTGGTGGGCAGGGATTCGCAAATCTTTGACCTCCAGCTTGTTCGGCTGTTCCCATTTTGGTAACAGCCACCGTCTGTAAATCAGGTGCCGCCATGTGGCACCTGATTGCAACTCTCCCGCAGGAGACGTTCCCTCTCGGAGACCCCACTACACTTTGCAGACCGCAGGGATGAAAGTGTCATAGTAAGTTATTACACTTCCGCAGAAGTGCATCTCTGTTCCCCGTCACCTCCCGATGAACCTTGAAAGGAGGGATGTCCTCTGGCAAGAAACGATGGCATCGACCGCACAAGCGTCCGGAATCTCGCCGTTTCGGACAAGGCCGTTGGTAACACTCAGCAGCACAATGAGCGTGAAAAGGACAGCTATCGGAACCCCGACATTATCCCCCAGCGCGTTGCATGGAACGTCCATTTCAAGAAGCCTACCGCCAGTTATACCGACCTGTTCGCCCAGATGGAAGCCAACGGCACGATCTCCACCCGTGGTTTGAAGCCGGATGCCACCCACTACTGTGAGCTGATTTTTGATGTCAACTCTGCCTATTTCGACAACCACGGCGGCTACGAGTTCGCTAAGCAGTTCTACGCAGATGCCTATAAAGCCGCTGTCCAGATCGTGGGCGGTGAGCAGTATATCCTCTCCGCCGTCATGCACGCTGATGAGATCAACCGTGCCATGACCGAAGCACTAGGCCGGGAGGTCTACCACTACCACCTCCATGTGGTCTATGTTCCTGTGGTAGAAAAGCAGATCCTCTGGTCAAAACGCTGCAAGGACAAGGCTTTGATTGGCACAGTCAAGGAAACTGTCATGCAGGTCAGCCGGAGCAAGAAGTGGGCATCCAAGCCCCTGCTGGACGAATCAGGAAAGCCCGTCCTGCAAAAGAACGGCAAGCCAGTCCTGAAGAAGTCATACAGTGTCCTGCAAGACGATTTCCTCGACTACATGCACAACGCCGGATACACGGATGTGGAGCGCGGCGAGCGTGGCAGCACCGAAGAACACCTGACCGTCACCCAGTTCAAAGTCCAGCGGGAACAGGAACGGCTGGACAGTTTGACCGCTCAGATCGACCAGAAAGAGCAGCATCTCACCCAGACCAGCAAGACACTTTCCAAAAAGGAGAAGGAACTCGCCGCTGTTCAGAAGAAAGCCGCTGTCACAAAAGATGCTCTCATCCACGCACAGGATATGGAATCCTTGGGCAAGCGTACCCTGCTGGGTAATTATTCCCTGACCGAAGATGAATTTTCCTCCCTGAAAAAACAGGCTGCACACGGCTATATCGTAGATGTTGAGAACCGTCAGTTGAAGCAGGAGCTAGCAACTGCCAAACGGGATTGCGCCGAATGGCAAGCCCGTTACCGTGACCTGCGGAATGATGTCCAGCCCTATCTGAACGCTTTGCGCCACGCCCCGGATCGTGTGCGCAATTTTTTTGAGAATCTTCTCTCCCAGAAACCAGAGCGCACAGCGAGCATCCCCCAAAGACCGCCATCACGAGCAGAACGCTGAGCTTTAACAAACCAGATGTAAAAAAGGAGACTTGCCTATGACAAAAAACCGCACTACCACTATCCCCAGCAATACCACCTCTGTGGAATCCGAAGATTATACGAATAAGCCCTTGCAAATGGACTCGAATCCGGTTACAATGAAAGCGTCTAAATCCCCTGCCATTGGATCTTCTGACCAGACCAAAGCAGCCAAGCACGAACCCCTTGTTTACCGGGTAGAGGAGATCGCCCAGCTTTTGGCGATCTCTCCCCGTGCGGCGTACAACCTGTGCAACACCACGAAGGATTTCCGGGTGCTGCGCATCGGCACCAGCATCCGGGTGAACAAGCAGAGTTTCGACAACTGGTTTGCGGCGGTCTGAGGGAGGTAATCTATGGCATCTATTCTGAAGCGCGGAGATTCTTACTCCGTCCGTTACAAGTACAAAGACCATTCCGGCAAGCCCTGCGAGGGATGGGAGAGTTTCAAGACCAAAAAGGAGGTGCAGGAGCGAAAGATCACGGTCGAGAAAGAATTGCTGGACGGCACGTTCCTTGTCCCCGACACCATGACGGTGGAGGAGATGCTGTACAAATGGATCCCGATCCAGTCCACCAAACACAAATGGTCTCCCAAGACCTACACCCAGTCCGTGGCGATGGTGCAGAACCTCATTGTTCCCTATATCGGGAAGCGGAAGGTGCAGGAGTTGCGCACCTATGACATTGAGAAGTTCTATGCCACCCTTGCCAAGACCCCCTGTGGGCAGTACGTCCACGGCGTAAAGCAGACCCTGACCGACAAGCAAAAGAAGCGGCTGCTGTCCAGCACCTCCATCCACGAAGTCCACACGCTGCTCAAGACCGCATTTTCCTATGCGGTGGAATGGGACTTGATCCACAAGATTCCCCTGCCCCGTGATGCGCCCAAGGTCAACATCGAGGAACGCACCATCTGGGACGAGAAAACCATGCTGGCAGCCTTGCAGACCATCGAGAACCCTGCCCTGCATCTGGCGGTACACATGAGCATGATCCTTTCGCTCCGTGAGGGCGAAATTCTCGGCTTGCAGCCGAGTGATCTGGACTTCGACGCTGCCGATGGGCGCGGCACCATCTCGGTCAGCAAGACCATGCAGCGAGCCAACAAGGACGCTCTGGAAAAGCTCGACCCCAATCAGGTCTACCACACCTTCCCGGACAGGCGTGAGGGCAGCAAGTCCTCCCTTATCCTGAAAAAGCCCAAGACCAAGAAGTCCAACCGCATCCTGTATATGACCAAACCCCTGAAAGAGGAACTTCAAGCATGGCTTGAAAAGCTCAAACAGGACGAGCAGAACGCTCCGGAGAAGTACAGCAACTGCGGTCAGCTGTTTCGTCTCCCGGACGGCCTGCCCATCGCGCCGGAGTTGCTGACAAAATGGTACCGCCTGTGGAGAGCCGAGCATCCAGAGTTTGAACAGATCGTGTTCCACGGTCTGCGGCACTCCAGTGCCACCTACCAGCTTTTGCAGTCTGACGGTGACTTCAAGTCGGTGCAGGGCAACACAGGTCATGCAACGGCATCTGTCCTGATGGACACCTACGCCCACACGCAGGACAAGCCCCCGGTTGGAGCTGACCGAGAAGATCGAAGCGAACTTCTATTCCCAAGACCTGACCCCGGCAGCACCTCAGCCCCGGCAAAACGAAAAGCCGGCGGCAACAAAAATCTCCGGTAAGGAGATCCTTGAAGCCATCCGGCTGATGGACGCAGACGAACGCAGAGAATTGACGAGAGCCTTGTTCGCCTAAAATCTCTTCTTTTTATGCAAAGGAAAGCAGGCTGTGCAAACCTTGCGCAGAAAAGCCCCCGATTCGGGCAAATGTGCAAACGGTGTGCAGAAAGTGTGCGGCCGCTTTCCTGCATAAAAAAAGAACGCCAAATCTTGCGACTTGACGTTCAATATCTGATGCACCTCCAGGGACTCGAACCCTGGGCCCACTGATTAAGAGAGCAAGCCGCCGGTTCGTCTCAATTCATGAAAGTTTCGAGTCATCGTTGCTTTTGAACAAGACGACGTGATTTTTCACCCGGCAATTTCTGCGCCCTTTGTCGAATTTTGCAGCGAAAAGCACCCTTTGCACGTTTTGAAACCGTGCAAAATCCGTGCAGAAACCGTGCACTTACTCTCTGACAAACAAAAATCACACTATCCACCACCGACTTGACGGCAATGGTTTGAGTGACCGACCCAGATATCCTAAATTATCTCTCTATGTTTACAAAACATCTGTGATTCTCTCTTTCTATTACGTAAGGACGCAAATGAAGGGCCCCATAAACGTCCTACTAAAAAAAGGAGATTATTACTATGTTACTCAAAAATGGAAGTACTGGCAACTATGTTATGTACCTGCAGTATGGACTGCATATCATGTGCTGCCCTCCGGGTAGTTTTGACAGCAAATTTGGCTCTGGTACTGAAAATGCTGTTAAGAAGTATCAGGGCAAAAAAGGTCTTACCCAAGATGGCATTGTTGGCGATGGTACATGGAACGCACTGGTAAGCGACATTAAAACCATCCAGCAGCTCCTGAAGAACAAAGGTTATTACGCCAGTACAGTGGATGGCCTTGCAGGTTCAGGCACTTATAACGCTGTTATCAGTTTTCAGAAAGCATCCGGCTTGACTGCCGATGGTATGGTCGGCAGTGCCACCCTAAACGCATTGAACGCTTCTTCGGGCGGTACAAGTGGTCAATCTCATTCAATCACTCTGCCTACTGATAGAAACTATCTTTGGGCACAGAAGAATCCGGACATTGTTAAGCTTGTTGGAAATAGTGGTTGCTCTCTTGTTGCCGTGTTGAATACCGCTAATATCTATGGGCCTCGTGAATTCACCCCTAACGAAGTCCTGACTGCCTGTGGAAATTGGGGTGCAAACGGTCTGAATACTTGGGCTCTTCCCAGCAAGTGCAATGGTAAAATCGACACGAGCAACTACACTCATGGCGGTAAGGAGCAGGCGACTGTATTCAGTGCAGTCAAAGCAAGTATTGACAATAACCTTCCCATCATTATTCGGCTCAACAGTAGCGATGGCAAAAAGACGCATTTTGTCACAGCGATTGCTTATACTGGCAGTTGCTCCTCTGCAAGCAGCATTTCCGTCATTGATCCTGCTGGTGGTGTCATTCGAACTCTTGAGGAAGCGGGAACTGCACGCAATGAAACCGTATACGGTGATTATATCGCAACCGCTCGTCGCTCCTAAATATCTCTACTCTCTTCATCAACAATAAGTTGTAAAGCATCATTTTTTAGCATATATCCCCCCCAAAGTCTTTTCTCAACTCTCGAAAAGGCTTCGGGGGGGATTTTTCAATGCCTATTATATGCAACACTTTTCACTATCTGCTTATCCAAGCTCAGGCGAGTGATATTTATTTACTCTCCACACATACCCAACTTTTACCAACTGCATTTCATATTCGACTTTATTCATGTCATCATATGAATACTCATCATGTACCTCATACGTTTCATTGGGATTATAGTATGCAATCATTACAAAATTCACTTGTGCTTCCGTTTTATTTTTCAAATAGTATCGCACTGAGCAGAAATCATCCGGATAATATTCTCCCACATATCCCGTAAAATATGGAATTTGTGCCAAATCATAGTCATCACAAACGGCGAGTTTTCCATTATAATTCGCAAACTTTTTCTCAATTGAATCTTGTGACAAGAAATCATTTGTAAAAATAGATTTCATATATTCTTCAAACTCTTTATAAGAATTTTGATAGACCTCATAATCATGTCCGTTCAGTTTTACATATGTCGGCGCATTTTGCGTCATAGGCACAAAAGTCGGAGCATCTTCAATTTTAAAATTCAGTCCTTTTAAGTTACTTGATTGTCCCCAAAGTGCATAGTCCATTTTCTGCGCTTTTTCAAAAACAGTATATTGATCTTGATCTAAAAATACCGAGGTCGAATCAACTAACGTCTGGGAAAAATCTTGCAAATCATTTTTTTCTTCAGAATTGCATGAACTTGACGATGTATCCTGTGACGAAACTGCTGTGGACATTGATGATGCTGTTGTATCATTCATTCCACATCCCACCAAATTCACCACAATACAACCCAGAATCACTATCATTTTTACACTTTTTGCACAATTCATATATGTTCTCCTTTTTTACAAGTTTATCAACATATTGTTTAGTTTCTATTGCTTTCTTGTAAACTTTTTGTATTAGCTCACAAAAATCTATTTTTCTGTTTACAAATCTTAACATTTTTTCTCTTTCCTCTTAAAAGGAGGAAAGAAAATTGAATTATACGCTTTTTGACCTTTTTCTAAATGCATATAACGGCAACTCCTTTGCACAGCTACAAATCGTCCAACGTTTTCAGCCATTACTGAAAAAAATATGCAGCTCTTCTTAAGTATGAGGATGCCTATTCAGATTTACAATTATATCTTCTCGAATTACTGCATTCCGGAAAATTGACCAAACTTCAAAGAAAAGATGACGGCACATTAGTGAAATATATTGAATCCTCTATCCGGCATCAATACATTTCGCTTAACAGCCGAAAAAACGCCGTAGATAGCTCTGTCATCGCAAGCATTGATGAAATTGATTTCGATCAGATGTCTTTGTCCTCAAACGATGAATATCCTAAACTATTGATTTCCGATTTACATTCTGTTCTTCAACCTTCTGAACTGACCTTATTATCTCAATTTGTTTTTAAAGGAATGAGCATCGCAGATATAGCAGAAAAATCTGGTGTCAGTAGACAAGCTATCAACCGTAAAAAGCTTTCTATATTAAAAAAATTAGAATGTGCATTCTTCCCTAAAACTTCCAAATAAATTCTCATTCATTTTGATTTCATTCTTTAGTGTATAAAAGCTATTTTCTTCGCTTCCTTTAATCGAACCACCACGGCAGTTCCAACCACAAATTATCCATGGCCTGTTCCTCGGTCTTTTTAGCACGGCTCTTTGTCAAGTGGAAGTATATCGCTGTACCGATCAGGGGATGCTCCTCACCGTCTGTGAACCCATAGCGGTACAGCAGATAGGTCTGCTCCCGTTGGGTCAGCCGTTTCAGGCCATCGTACAGTTCCCGGCGCGATTCCTGCTCTTCCATAATGCTCTGCGGCTGCATAGCATAGGGGTCGGCTATGGCTTCGATGCGCCGCAGCTGCTCTTCTCCCGGCAGAACATCGTCCAGCGAAACGCGCTGGTAGCAGACGCCGTCCTTGTCCTCCGTTACCATCCGCTGTTCAAAAGCGGCAAAGGCATCCCGTACCATGTCCATCATGGCGTTGCGGATGGCAGGAGCCGCGTAGGTCAGGAACTTCATGCCGCGCGCTGCTTCGAACTTTGGCACGGCCTTCCACAAGCCCATATTCCCTGCCTGTTTCAAATCGTCCGTGTCAAGGTTCAGGCCGGACTGTGCCAGATTCATGCTGCGGAAGAGGTCGTTTGCCGCCTTGCCGATAAAGGACTTGTTGTTGTCGATCAGGCTGCCCAGCGCGGCGGCATCGCCTTTCTGTGCCAACGCACAAAGCCGTTCATTCGTCTGTTTCATGGGCGTTTTCCTGCTCTGCGGCAGACTGCAAGATTCCCAACAGACCGTTCCGCAGCTGTTCCAGTGCTTCCGGCGTAGCTCCTTTCATGCCCGAAACGCTGTCCAACATTGCATCCGTCAACTGCTCTGCCGTGATCGTTGGGTGCTGTACATCCTGCCCTTTGGTCAATTCGGTGAACATCTTCTCTGCCGCTTTCTTGCTCATGGCTTCCTGCTCGGCGTAATGGCTCCCAATACCCTTTTTGATTTCCTTGACCGCCGCCATAAAGTACATCTCGATGTCATCAAGGTCGCCCTGATACACTGGTTTTCTCCGAAGGCTGATGTCCTTTGCGGCTTTGGCTGCTTCCGGGGTCTTGACCTTTGTGCGTAGCAAGGTGCTCAATGTCGTGAGCATGGCATTCTGTGCTGCGATGCCGGATGCAAAAGTATCATCAAAATACTGCGCTATGCGGTAAGTAAGCTCTGCAAAGCGGGCGTTTTCCAACAGCAGGTTGACCACCTCTGTATTGACACGCCCCGTGTAGAGGTTCTTTGCAGCTTCTACGGACAAGCCCAGTTCGGCAATGTCGTAATTTTTGCGGTCGGGGATGTTGGTTTCTCCCAGCAGGAAATCCGTGGACACATTAAACAGCCTTGCGATTTTCAGCACCTGCTCATGGGTCAGCGTCCCTTTTGCGCCGCTGATGAAGCGGCTGATGGTGCTTTTGGAGCAGCCGATTTCCTTGGCAAGCTCCGGTTGGCTTATGTTGTGCTCTTTCATCAAGTCCGCAAGACGGATGTTGGATGGTGCGGGCAGATATTCCTGTGCCATGTGGTCGGCCCTCCTTTTTGAGCTTTTTCCTCATTATAATACGCTCTGCCGTTTTATTCAATATACGTTTTCCTCTCTGCCCTTGCTGTTGCAAATCTGCAACCAGTAAGGGCGTTTTTCTTTTTCCGTTGCAGTTCTGACGCTTTTTTGCTCTTTCTGCAAAATTCCCCGTATATTCAGGCAGGAAGCAAAAAAACACCAGAGTTCCCACTTTGGGGTACTCTGGTGCAGCGCATAACATCTATCTGCCCGGTGGCCGCAGGGTGCGGGGTTTTGTAGGCATCGAACCGCTTGTCCCCCCTGCCCGTAAAAAGTGCATTTTTTCACAGAAGAAGTTCGTACAACCTGTACGGTCTGTACTTGTACGCACCTGTACGGCAAATTTGCGTAAATTAAAGCGTATTATCGTTTATATTTCGGATTTTCGTACATCGTACGAACCGTACAGGCTATTTGAAGTCCGTACGCAATTTTTTCAGATGCGTACGGAGCAATCAAGTTCGCATTGTGCGAACTTGATTGTAATTCTCCCGCAGGAGACGTTCCCCCTCGGAGAGTCCTCGAAGAGCCCACTACACTTTGCAGCCCATAGGGATGAAAGTGTCATAGTGGGTTATTACACTTCCGAAGAAGTGCATCTCCGTTCCCCGTCACCTTCCTCTGAACCCCGAAAGGAGGGATGCCCTTTGGCAAGAAATGATGGTATTGACCGCACAAGCGTCCGGAATCTCGCCGTTTCGGATAAGGCCGTTGGCAACACCCAGCAGCACAACGAGCGCGAAAAGGACAGCTATCGGAACCCCGACATTATCCCCCAGCGCGCTGCATGGAACGTCCACTTCAAAAAGCCAACTGCCCGCTACACTGACCTGTTCGCCCAACTGGAAACCGCTGGTACGATTTCAACGCGCGGCCTGAAGCCGGATGCCACCCATTATTGCGAGCTTGTCTTTGATGTCAACTCTGCCTACTTTGACAATCACGGTGGCTACGAGTTCGCCAAGCAGTTCTATGAGGATGCCTACAAAGCAGCCGTTCAAATCGTGGGCGGTGAGCAGTATATCCTCTCGGCTGTCATGCACGCCGATGAGATCAACCGCGCCATGACCGAAGCATTAGGTCGGGAGGTCTACCACTACCATCTTCATGTGGTCTATGTGCCTGTGGTGGAAAAGCAAATCCTCTGGTCGAAACGCTGCAAGGACAAGGCACTGGTCGGCACCGTCAAGGAGACTGTCATGCAGGTCAGCCGGAGCAAGAAGTGGGCATCCAAACCTCTGCTGGACGAATCGGGAAAGCCTGTTTTGCAAAAGAACGGCAAGCCTATCCTGAAGAAGTCGTACAGCGTCTTGCAGGACAACTTCTTCAATTTTATGCGCGCTGCCGGGTACACCGATGTAGAGCGCGGCGAGCGCGGCAGCACCGAAGAACACCTGACCGTCACCCAATTCAAAGTCCAGCGGGAGCAGGAACGTCTGGACAGCCTGACTTCTCAAACCGACCAGAAAGAACAGTCGCTTGCCCGAACCAGCACCGCTCTCTCCAAAAAGGAGAAGGAACTTGCTGCTGTGCAGAAAAAGACCACGCTCACGAAGGAAGCCCTCATTCACGCGCGCGATCTGGATTATATCGGCAAGCGCACCTTCCTCGGCAACTACTCGCTGACCGAAGAAGAATTTTCCAAACTGAAAAAACAGGCTGACCACGGCTATATGATGGACGTGGAGAACCGCCGCTTGAAAGAAGAACTTTTCACCGCCAAGAAGGAAGCCATTCATTGGAGCAACAAGTACCACGACCTGTGGTACGATGTAAAGCCCTATCTGGACGCGCTCCACCGTGCGCCTGAACTGGTGCGCAGCTTTTTGGAAAAGATTCTTGCCCCCAAGCAGGAGCGCACCATGAATGTGCCGCAGAAAAACCGCAAGCGTGGGCAAGATGTAGAACTTTAAGCTGAATTTTTAGATGATATGA
>ENA-OQJU01000647-OQJU01000647.1-human-gut-metagenome-genome-assembly--contig:-NODE-647-length-18436-cov-19.058609_pt1 | contig 18436 bp, 19 predicted proteins | sample MGYA00242608_ERZ504774 | MGnify/ENA primary metagenome ERZ504774 (study PRJEB26092, sample SAMD00036349) | human gut metagenome | host: Homo sapiens | study: EMG produced TPA metagenomics assembly of...
AAAACTATATTTTGACATGAAAAAACCGACCTCCTTAAAATTAGATTTTTAGGTCTAACTTTAAGGGGTCGGTTCACAACACTACACCCTTAATTCGTTTTGTGCTACCGTTCTGATGGCTTTTAGCCAATTCAGACACTACTACATACATACCCTTTGTCTTGCTCCATACTACCTTGAATACCTTATTCATACTCTGTAACTCCTTTACCTACCCACACACAACCCTAATTACTAGTTTGTAGCGATATTTTTCAAAAAATTATTCCCAAAAATTAATATAAAATTACATCGCTTCCTAACTATTTCGGATGATTGGCTCCCACAAATCATCCATAATTCGTTAATAATCTTTCCCTTAAAAATAAAAAAATACCATTTATTTGATTATCAACATATATTTATCACATCTTGTGTTGATATATGTCAGTTAATCCTATTATTTATATATAAATAAATATTCAATTACTACCATCCCCTTTCAAAATACTTTCATGAGATATATAACCCTATTTAACCAATCGATTATTATTTATCTCATTTAACTTTCCCTAAATTTATACTATACACATCTTAATTCTATATTCATTTTATCACCTTTCATTTTCATATTCAACTACAAAAGACTAAATTTTTCACCGTCAACTTTATTTTTTATTTTGTTATAATTTTTATAAACTCAAAACATCTAAAATGTACGATAACAATAGGTTTAAACGGCAATTTATTAATGATATATTTTATTTTTATATTCAAAATTACACATTACATAAATTTTTATCAGTCTTCTACAAAGAGACAGTCAATATTTTATCAATTAGAACGATGTATATTCTTGAGATAAAAATTCATTTTTCATCTTAAATCCATAAAACCCTTATAAATTAAACTTTAATATTATATAATTATTGTGATGTCTTGTCATACTAAACCTCAGCCATCAAATATTACTTCTCAAGTACATATTTATCGATAAACAACCCCGTTTTCACACTACCATAATCTATTGAATATAAAGTTTTATGTATTTTTATACTCACTTTTGAGAATTTTTATAATTATCACTATCCGTGTCGACATCACATTTTCATAATCAATTCATTTTTAGCAACTATTAGTTTTATAATCGATATAATATCAGTTAAAATTCATAAATCGAAGTTTTTATATATAGCATAATTCAAAACAAACAAAAAAAGACGCTGTTTTATAACAGCGTCTTACTAATTAACAATATATAATTATTAAAATTTTTTCTGATTTTTGCAAAAATTTTTATATTTGAAATATAAAATTAGTCGTTATGAGAAGTTAAGAACTCAGCTAATTTTTCAACAGCTTCAGCTTCATCAGGACCATCAGCTTTTAACACTACTTCAGAACCTTTAGTAGCGCCCAAAGTTAATACAGTCAAAATAGATTTAGCATCAGCTTGTTTTTCACCGGAAGAAATCGTAATCTTCGAAGAAAATTTAGCGGCCAGTTGCGTAAAAAGCGTGGCAGGGCGCGCATGTAAACCGGATTCATTGGTAATAACTACTACTTTTTCAGTCATATCGGATACCTTCCTTCAGTAAAATCAACAAGGGACAGTAATAGGTTTCTTCCCTTATATCTTAATATAAATTTTGCCATTATAGCAATGTTTTTATTTTTATAAGCCTTTTTCAGCCAAAATCGATTTGGCGTAAGCCACAATTTCGGAAGCGGTACTCATAGTCAGTGCTTTTTCTGCAACGGCTTTACATTCTTCAACAGTTACGGAACGAACAATGTTCTTAACTACCGGAATCGCCGAGGCACTCATACTGAATTCATCGAGGCCAAGTCCCAAAAGAATCATAGTCGCCACCGGATCACCGGCCATTTCACCACACATACCGGTAATCTGTTTCGCCTCATGACTGGCTTCGATCGTATGTTTAATGAGGCGCAATACGGCCGGATGCAACGGCTGATATAAGTGACCGATATTTTCATTCATACGATCCACCGCTAAGGTGTACTGGCATAAATCATTGGTGCCGATACTGAAAAAATCCACATGCGGCGTGAATAATTCGGCCGCTGCAGCCACCGCCGGGATTTCAACCATAATACCGATTTGAATATCTTCATTAAAGGCGATACCTTCAGCTCGCAGTTCTTCTTTAGCCGTTTCCACAACCGCATTAGCGGCTTTAATTTCTTCTACCGAGGCAATCATCGGATACATAATCTGAGCATCGCCAAACGCACTGGCACGCAAAATTGCGCGCAATTGTGTTTTAAAAATATCCGTCCGATCTAAACTGATACGAATGGCACGATAGCCGAGGAATGGATTCATTTCTTTCGGCAACTGTAAGCATTTAAGTTCCTTGTCACCGCCGATATCCATAGTACGAATAATAACCGGACGCCCACCAAGGCGTTCAACCGCTTTTTTATACGCTTCAAACTGCATCTCTTCAGATGGCAGTTCATCGTTTTTCATATATAAGAATTCGGTGCGGAATAAACCGATGCCTTCAGCACCTAAATGGCAGGCATGGGATGCATCTTCCGCCTTGCCTACATTGCCGAAGAGCAAAATTTCTTTGCCGTCTTTGGTTACGGCCGGTAAGGTAGCCGACTCTTTTAATACTTGGAGATGCTCACGATATGCCTTAGCTTCGGCGGTGTATGTTTCAAAATCGGCATCACTCACGTGGAGCAACACTTCACCTTCCGTGCCTTTAACAACCGCTTTTTCACCGTTTTCAAAAACAGAAATGTCCCCTAAGCCCATAACGGCCGGGATTTCCAACGTACGTGCCATAATAGCGGCATGACTGGTCGGGCCACCACTGGCCGTCACCAAACCTTTAACGATATTTTTATCCAACGCCGCCGTATCGGATGGTGTTAAATCTTCGGCCACCAGAATCACTTCACCGGTCAAATGAGCTAAGCCACGCGGGCTCATGCCAAGTAAATTACGCATTAACCGATCGCCAATATCCTTAATATCGGCACCGCGTTCACGCATGTATGGATCTTCCATGGCCAGGAACATATCCGCAAAGGTATTGATTGTCTGTTCGGCAGCAGCTGCGGCCGATTGCAAGCCATCTTTAATCTGCCCTTTAATGCTGTCACTGAGGGTCGGATCTTGCACGATTAAACCATGCGCTTCAAAAATGGCGGCTTCATCCTTCCCCATTGTAGCTCGGGCATGCTCTTCAATGGCTTTCAACTGTTCAATTGTCAACTGAATAGCCGATTCCAAGGCGCTGATTTCAGCCTCCACTTCGGCTGCAGTAATCACACGTTTTTCAATTACAATGGCTTCTTGCTTATACACATACACTGTACCGGTGCCAACACCGCGTGCTCCGGAAATCCCTTTGAGTGTTACCTGCTCCATATCGTTCCTCCGCAATCTTTCTTACACTTTAAAGTTCAATGTCGGTTTCAAACACTTCGGTCGCCGGCCCCGTCATGAATACGGTACCGTCATCAGCATACCGAATATGCAATGTCCCTAAATATACTGCCACGTCGACTTCGCGACCGGTAAAACCATTCTGATGTGCCATAACCACACTACCGCAACAACCGGTGCCGCAAGCAAGGGTTGCGCCCGCACCGCGTTCCCAGGTGCGCACTTTAATATGAGTATCATCCACTACTTCAACAAAGTTAACATTCGTGCCTTGCGGAAATAACGGATGTTTCTCAATCTTAGGACCTAATGTCAAAAGAGGCACCTTCGTTACATCCTCTACAAATACTTCCGTATGAGGTACGCCCATAAGCACAGAGCTCACTTTATATTCCACGCCATCCACCGTAATCGGGAAATTCATAACTTCCGGCAAATCGGTATCCATAGGAATATCTTTGGCGGCAAAACTTGGTTTGCCCATATCAACGGTTACCTGTTCAACCTTGCCGTTTTTGATATGTAATGTCGGTTTCATGATGCCCGCCAACGTTTCAATGGTAAACGTTTCTTTTGTCATAATGCCGTGTTCATACGCATACTTAGCATAACAACGAATTCCGTTACCGCACATTTCTGCTTCACTGCCGTCGGCATTAATAATGCGCATGCGTATATCGGCAATATCCGAAGACACTACCACCATCAAACCGTCTGCACCGATGCCTGTTTGACGATGGCAAAGACGCTTAGCCAGCTCGCTATAATCTTTATTGCCACCGGCAAGCTCCGTAATAATCACGAAATCATTGCCAAGGCCATGCATTTTTGTAACTCTCATAATATATCTCCTATTTTCTGCAATTTTTATGCTTTACTATATTTTTACTATAATATTATATTTTACATAACTACTTTATAGTATCCGGTTAAAAATATTCTTAAATCTCTTCTAAAATTGCCTGTTACCGAAAATCTCTTATTTGAGTTATATTATATCACACTTTGAAGCATGATAATCATATAAAACGCTCATAATCAATCAATAAAAATCACATTGATTCACAATAAATCATATTAGAAAGTCTTATGTCAGAAATCAGAAATTGTAAAAAGTCTATTTTCAATGCCCATTTGGTATTATCATGCATACATTATAACTAATCTGAATAGTGCAGTATTCCAATTCTTTGATTTCTATGCTATACTGACATTATCCTAATCTGACAAACTTTTCTATAGAGTGTACACAATCACAAGGAAATCACCTAGATTAGTCCCCAACTATTATGTAATATGATACCTATATTACAAGGTGCCTTGCCATTGTTTATACTCTTATCATTTTGTAAAAAGGAGGTCCCCCAACAGTCTAACGTTTTGTTTTAACCGAATGTATGCAAACTGTATAAGTTTTTAACTATATTGTTTTTGTACGACACAATTCTTTAAAAGATAGGTTTTCAATACTAAGTAATTTTTTTATCATACGTTATTATTTTAATTTGTAGATATAAGCCTTTTAGGAATTTATTTCATAATATACACGTAAGGCCTTATATAGACGCTAATCTTAATAAAATGCTTAGTATAACTTGTTACTTTAAGTAAGTTACCCTCTGCGTTTAAGCGTGAAAGGATGATTGCACCAATGTTGACAACATTTTTAGCATTACTGCCAATCTTATGGTTAATCGTCGCATTAGCCATTCTTAAAATGCCGGCTTGGAAAGCCTGCGGTATCGCCGCTATCGGCTCTTTTATTCTTGCTATCACTTACTTTGAAAAAGGTGCAGGCGTTATGTTCTCCGGCGCCTTAGAAGGTGTTGCTCTTGCGGTATGGCCTATTTTACTCGTTATTACCGCTGCTATTTTCACTTACAACTTAGTGGTTCATACGAAAGCTATGGAAACCATTAAATTGATGTTATCCTCTGTTACTTCCGATACCCGTATCCTCGCCTTATTATTGGCTTGGGGCTTCGGCGCATTCATGGAAGGTATGGCCGGCTTCGGTACTGCCGTAGCGATTCCGGCGGCTATGATGGTAGCTGTAGGCTTTGACCCGCTCAAATCCATCTTAGCTTGTCTCGTAGCTAACTCCGTACCGACAACTTTCGGTTCCATCGCGATTCCGACAACGACGTTGGCATCCTTAACCAACCTTGATCCGGTTCATCTCGGTACCTTCATTTCCTCGCAATTATTTATTCTTAACGTAATTGCTCCATTCTTCGTTGTTGGTATCATCGGTGGCGGTTTCAAAGCGTTAAAAGGCGTTTTCACCATTACCTTATTATCCGGTTTGGCTTTAGCTGTGCCTGAGTTATTAATCAATGCAGCAGCCGGCCCTGAATTATCTGTAATGGTTTCTTCCGTTATCATCATGGGCGTTATTATCTTAGGTGCTAAATACTTACCTACTAATGACCCTGAATACAAAGTTGAATCTACAGCAACAACATCTGTAAGCGCAAAAGACGGCTTCGTTGCGGCTTTACCATTCATCTTAATCGTAATTCTCTTGATTTTAACTTCCAAATTGGTACCGGCTATTAACGGTCCGCTTTCCACGATTAAAACGGCTGTACCGATTTACCAAGGTCCTGGCGCTAAACCTTACACCTTCATGTGGGTTGCAACCCCTGGTATCATGATTTTCATCGCAGCTTTCATCGGCGGTTCTGTTCAGAAATCCAGCTTTGGTGAAATGTTTGGCGTATTGAGCAAAACATTTGCTAACTTGAAATTCACGTACTTAACCATTATCTCCGTAGTAGTTACTGCTAAATTGATGACTTACTCCGGTATGACTACCGATATTGCAAAAGCTTTAGTAGCTGCTACCGGTTCCTTGTATCCGGCCTTTGCTCCACTCGTTGGTGCGCTTGGTGCCTTCTTGACCGGTTCCGGTACAAATGCGAACGTACTCTTTGGGCCATTGCAGTTGGCAGCTGCTCATGACTTGGCTCCTGAATACAAAGACTTACCACTCTGGTTGGCTGCTATTAACTCCGGTGCAGCCGGTATTGGTAAAATGTTCTCCCCTCAGAGTATCGCCATCGCTATCGGCGCCGTTGCTCCTGCATTAGATGCTTATATCGAAAGCAACAAAGTTGACGCTGCTAAAGCAACTCAGTTACGTGATAGCATTAAAGCCAACGTTATTATGGTGTCCGTATTAAAATACTTCATCATCTTCATCGTGGCCAATGGCGTTATCTCCTACTTCGGTCATAACTTCATTGAACACATTCAGTCTTTCTTGTTGTAATTTACAACTGAATGGATATAACCCGCCTAAGTGTAAAACTTGCGGTTTAGGTTAAAAAATTAGCCCTCGAGTCGTCTCTCTTGAGATGATATGCTCCCTTTTAGGTAGACACAAGAAATAATAAAATCTTGTGTTACTTGAAAGGGAGTATTTTTTATGCCTAGACAGAAAATTTGTGCAGAAGAAAAAATAAAGACCGTAGAAAATATCCTTGAAGGAAAAGAATCTATGTTAACAGCTGCTGAGCGGTTAAGAATTGATTGAACTGCTATTAGAGATTGGATTGTCAGTTATAAAGGCAATGGACCAGATGCATTTACCCATGTAAAAAATAAGCATTATTCTTCTAAAGAGAAAATAGAAGCAGTATTAGCTTATCTAAACGGAGAAGGCTCTTTGAACTCTATAAGCCAAAGATTTGGATTACGGACAAAAACACAACTACGAGATTGGATTAAGCGGTATAATAGTCATGAAGAATTGAAAGCATCCGGAATAGGAGGATTTTCTACCATGACTAAAGGCCGAAAAACAACATTCGATGAGCGTGTTGAAATAGTACAGTATTGCATAGCTCATAACCACAATTACGCAGAAACAGCAAATAAATACAATGTTTCATACCAGCAAGCCCGTAATTATACAGTAAAGTATGAATCTAGTGGGCTAGACGCATTACGAGATAACCGCGGGAAAAGAAAAGCACCGGATACTCTTACTGAGGTAGAACGATTACGCGCCGAACTTAAGATAGAACATGCTCGCCGAATGAAGGCTGAAATGGAGGCATCTTTCTTAAAAAAATTAGACAAAATAGAGAGGAGGCGGGGCTAAGCCAAGTAAAATATCTTCATATTTACTTGGCAATAAAAGAAGAGCACGCAGAGCATCACTATGCTATTTCAGCTTTATGTAAATTAAGTAACGTAACAAGAGCAGCTTATTACAAATGGCTTCATAGACAACCATCTTTTAAAGAACACGAAAACATAATGATTGCGGAAAAGATAGAATCCATTCACTCAGAAAGCCCGGATAAAGGATACCGCAGAATTCGAGATGACCTGGATCGCTACTATGACATACACGTCAATGATAAGCGAGTACTGCGAATTTGCCGAATACAAAACATTAAATCTACTATTAAATATTGCAATAAGGGATGCACTCGACATGCGTCAAGACCACAATATGTAGCAGAAAACCTTCTTGACAGAGACTTTACTGCTACGGCTCCTAATGAAAAGTGGCTTACAGATGTGACCGAGTTTAAATATTACTTGGGCTCTGAAGTGCATAAAGTATATCTCAGTGCAATTCTTGATTTATATGACCGCAGAATTGTTTCATTTGCAATTCGAGACAGAAATGACAATATATTGGTATTTGATACTTTTACCAAGGCAGTAGCTTCTAATCCAGATGCACATCCACTACTTCATAGTGATAGAGGATACCAATACACTAGTCGAACATTCCATACAAAGTTAATAGCAGCAGGAATGATACATAGTATGTCTAGAGTAGGAAAATGTATTGATAATGGTCCTATGGAAGGCTTTTGGGGTATCTTAAAACGCGAACGGTACTATGGGCATCGCTTCACAGATAAAGAGTCTTTAGTTAAAATGATAGAAAATTATATTGAATATTACAATACAAAACGACTACAAAGAAAGCTTGGTGTTTTAACACCTATGGAAAAACATGCTAGATATTGGTTTGTAGCATGAAAAAACTGCCACCGGAAATCGGTGGCAGAAACAAAACTAATTTTATTTTTTCGAGTGTCTACTTGACGGGTAGCAGTTCAAGATACAACTCGAGGGCTTTTTGTTTCTCATAGGTGAGTTATAGGCTTAGGGTGTATAGGAGAGTTATAGGAGTTATAGGACAAAACGTGTTGGTAAAAAAGGCGATGAATCCAGTTATTTACTGGTCTCATCGCCTTTTTAAAATTATTGCTAGTCTACGCTTTTCTTAGCCGGAATATGTAACGATTTTAAATATGCTTTTTGTTCCGGTGTAATCCGGCGGCTTTCCACCGCTTTTTGAATAGCCTTATTATGAGTCCAATCATCTAAATGCTGTGTCTCTAAATACGGCACTACCTCATCATAATTGAACGCCAGAGCTCTAGCAAAATACCAAGCTGTCATCATATTTACGTAATACTCATCGCTACGAATTGACGCGATTGCATCAGCCTGCTTAGTTTTAAACAAATCACCCAAGAAATAGGACATGAAGACACAAATCCCAAAGCGAATCGTATACGGATGTGAATCTTTCAGCCATTTAAAGGCTAACGGTTCCAATTCTTTTGTATGTTGAGCAGAGATTTTAGGTGAAATCGTATCACAGGTTCCCCAATCTTCTACATATGGTAAGAAACGTTCCACATCTTCAATTAATTGATCAAAATCCTGTATTTCGGAAAGTAAAATGGCATGCAATAAGTTTTCTTCAAAATATTTATGAGGGAGCCTAGCCATGAAGATTCTAATCTGAGTATCATCCGTTTTTGCTTCTTTTAATAGCTTTTTAGCCAACTGACGTAATTTAGGAACTCGAATGCCAATTACCTTCTCCTGTGGTACTACCGGATTTACCTTACCCGTATATTCTTTATATGTTAAATCCTGTAATGCCAAAAGTTCCTTCGTTATATCTATTGCCATTGCTACACCTCCTGTAGGTTTAATCGGGCCTATTTATCTTGCACCTAAAGAATCGGATATTCTTTTATAATTTCTCCGTTATAATGCTCATTCTTCAAAAGAGTCTCCAAATCTTCCACATCAATTACCGTAACCCCCGCTTCACGCAAGCGTTTAGCAAAAATACCTTCTCCCGCGATTAGCTTTTTACTAAACGTTCCGTCATAAATCTCTTTAGGCCCACAAGATGGGCTGCGTGATTGTAAAACGGCGATTGTTACTTTATTTTCTTTAGCTATATCAAGGGCTCTTTCAGCACCAAGACGAAATTCCCTATCTACCGATTCCCCGTTCTTATTCGTCACTATACCGTTTACAATCTCGGCCGGAATACGTGGTGTCGAAAGACCACCCAATACTTCGGGACAAACAGTGATTACTTCAAAGTCCGCATCAAGATTCTTTTGCTTAGCAATATACTCGGCCAGAGCTTGATTGAAGTTATTACCACCATTATATTTGCAATTTTCACCAAGTAGACAGGCACTAACTAAAATTCGTTTAGCCATAATAACTCCTTAATTATCGGAACCTTCTAAAAAAATATCGTTCCAGATACTTAACCGGCACTTCTTTGGTAAGCCACACATTATTTACAGATAAGTAAAAAATATAACCGTCACGGCTCATCTCGCCGCTTTTTACTTTGTATATAACCGGTTTGCCATGCCTTTTACCTACTCGTGTAGCCGTCTCTTCATCCCCTGATAAATGCACATGCAAGCGATTCATCGACAACAAACCTTTTTCATCAATCGCTGCTACGGATTTTTCACCGGTTCCATGATATAAAATTTCCGGAGGAATTGCCTCCTGTAACTCAACATCTACATCAATCGTATGGCCTTGGTTGGCACGAATTCTCGTATGTGTTTCATCAAAAGCAAATCGTTGCTTATTATTCGTCCGCACAATTTCTTCGAGAATCGCCATATCGATGGCATAACGCGGCTGGATCTTGGTGAGCAACTCTTCTACATTTGCCCAACCGTGTTCATCAAGCTTAAGACCAATTTCCTGAGGTTTGTGCCGTAGAACCAGGCTTATAAGCTTGCTGACACGCATTAAGTTTAGCGGTTGAGGGTTATTATGGTTATGAGGCATTACATTCACTCCCTTCATGTATTATGTCTTACTTAGTCGATTATCTCGTATATTTAAATTACAAAGCTATAACTTTTTACAGCTAAATATCTAATATGTTTTTTAAAACATATCATTTACTAAAAGAGATGTCAATTAAACAAAAACCCCTTGGTTCACACCGAGGGGCTTAACATATCCGAACGCATCATTTAGATGTCGTCTTATTCACTTATAAAATCTGCTATTAATTCCTTAACTATACTTTCGCAACTTTTTACGTCCTTAATCAAATCAATCACTGTGTTCACAGAAACAATACCTTCTTCCAAATTACCTTCCAGCATTCCCGGGCGTAGCCCATCAATTTGGCTAATTTTTTCATCAAGTTCAGCTGTGGACATTCCATCTTCATACAGACGTGCTAATTCTCGAGCAAATTTATGAGGTGTAGAACGTTGAGTTCCGGAAACAAAAACCAAATCTTTTGCCTTTGTCTGAATGATATCTTGTTTGCATACATCCGAAGCCGGGCATTCATGCGATAAAATAAAGCGAGTTCCTACATAAACCCCTTCGGCACCAAGTGCAAATGCCGCCCTTACGCCACGAATATCATTAATGCCACCGGTTGCCATTACCGGAATTTGAACAGAATCTACGATAGTCGGCACAATCGAAAACGTACCGATTTTATTTTGAGGAATCCAGCCTCCTTCATCATAGCCGGTAGCAATAATTATATCTGCTCCTGCACTCTCAGCGAGTCTGGCCGCTTCCGGAGTCGGAGTCAGCTCACGATGAACCCAAATGCCATTGTGCTTTTTCATTTGCTTAACTAATTTTTTATTAACTTGCCCAACAGTTACAAAAATATTGACCCCTTCTTCAAAGGCAATATCAATAATCTTTTCAGAATACGCTTCCATTTCCGTATTTCCGTCTTCCGGCAAGAAAACGTTAACACCAAATGGCTTATCAGTTAATGCTTTAATTTTTCGGAACTCATTACGATATCGTTCTTCCGTACTGATTCGTTCATTTCCTTCAAATTTAGCACCTGCATTAGGCCCTAAAACACCCATCCCACCTGCATTTGATACAGCTGCCACCATATTTGCATCGGTAATCCAGTTCATCGCAGCTTGAACAATAGGATATTTAATTTTAAGTATATCAATTATTCTGTTTTTATCTTTCATGATCATAACCTTTCTATATTTACTACAGTTTTTACCTAAATTACATAAAACCGAGAATTACTCTTAGTACTTTACTCATTCAGCTATATCAATTCGTTCAATCTTAAAAATAACCGGACGAGTACCATCATTACAACAAGCAATCATCATTTTCTCGTCATTCGTCCAGCCTTTCATAATAGAGCCGCCCTGTAAAGCCGCATAGACATAACGGCTAATACAATCCCAAGCTTCAGAACAAAATTTACCATCCAACATACGCCAAAAATCTGTCCCATCTAACACAAACTCTTGGCCTGCCCTAAAACAAGGACACGGACCCGATTTAGGATCGGACAAATATTTTTCTTGAAGTTCCGGAAATACTCTTGTTTCTAATACTGTTATTTTGCATTTATGTTGCATAATTAGCCTCCTTAGACTGTTCATGGACTGCGACTCTACTTAGTCGCTCAGTCTTTGATTTACTTCCTAGAGATATCATTAGCTCAGCAATAAAACATATTTACATTCGTGCCTATAATTATATTTTACAAAAAATTAATTCCTCTCATCTGCTACATTTGATACAAATAAAAAAGCCCTTAGCCCTGAGATTCTTCTCACAGCTAAGAGCTTTATTTATAATATAGATTTATTCGTTACGCAACGACTTTTCAATTATTCCCACTCAATGGTAGCCGGTGGTTTGGAAGTAATATCATACACGATACGGTTAATATGTTTTACTTCGTTGATGATACGTACAGAGATTTTGTCCAACACATCGTACGGAATACGTGCCCAGTCAGCTGTCATGAAGTCAGTGGTGGTTACGCCGCGAAGTGCCAAGGTGTAATCGTAAGTACGGAAGTCACCCATAACGCCAACAGTACGCGTACCGGTCAATACGGCAAAGTACTGATTGATGGAACGATCGAGTTTTGCGTTCGCAATTTCTTCACGGAAAATCGCATCCGCATCACGAAGGATATCGAGTTTTTCAGGGGTGATTTCGCCCATTACACGAATCGCAAGACCTGGGCCCGGGAATGGTTGACGCCATACTAAATAGTCAGCCAAGCCAAGTTCGGAACCGAGTTCACGTACTTCGTCTTTAAACAAATTGCGAAGTGGTTCAATAAGGCCTTTGAAGTCAACTACTGCAGGTAAACCGCCTACGTTGTGATGACTCTTGATAACGGCAGCATCACCCGCACCGGATTCAATTACGTCCGGATAGATGGTACCCTGTGCCAAGAAGTCAACGGCACCGATTTTGCGACCTTCGTCTTCAAATACACGAATGAATTCTTCACCAATAATTATACGTTTTTGTTCCGGTTCTTCAACGCCCGCTAAACGACCTAAGAAACGGTCGGATGCATCTACACGAATGAAGTTCATGCCGGAGTCTTTGAAAGCTGCTTCTACTTCGTCACCTTCGTTTTTACGCATCAAACCATGGTCAACGAAGATACAAGTCAATTGATTGCCTACAGCTTTAGAGATAAGAGCTGCCGCTACGGAGCTGTCTACGCCACCGGACAAAGCCAATAACACTTTGCCGTCGCCAACAGTTTTGCGGATGTCTTCAACCGCGGTTTTAGCGTAGTTAGCCATTGTCCATTCACCATGGCAACCGCAAACTTCAAATAAGAAGTTGTGGATCATTTCCTTACCGTGTTCACTGTGAAGCACTTCCGGATGGTATTGCATAGCGTATAATTTGCGTTCCACGTTCTGCATAGCCGCTACCGGGCAGTTAGCCGTATGACCGACGATTTCAAAACCTTCCGGTACAGATGCTACATAGTCAACATGGCTCATCCATACGGTTTCGTTTTCGCTGAGACCTTTGAACAATGGGGACGCCGTGTTTACTTTCACCGGGGTTTTACCAAACTCGCGAGCATCAGCGGATTTAACTTCGCCGCCCAAAGTGTGCGCCATGAGCTGCATACCGTAGCAAAGGCCGAGTACCGGAATACCCAATTCGAACACTTCCGCTTCAATGCGAGGCGATTTTTCTTCGTAAACACTGTTAGGGCCGCCTGTGAAAATTACGCCCATTGGGTTCAATTCTTTAATTTTGGCAACCGCTTTATCATATGGATACACTTCGCAGTAAACGTGGTTTTCACGAACGCGACGCGCAATCAACTGATTGTACTGACCGCCAAAATCGACAACGATAATAAGCTCTTTTTGGTTCATTATGCCCTCCATTAATGTAACAACTGCCTATGTTTACGCTTTTGTCAAAACTTCAAAATCATATTCATAGCTACATTTAAATAGTTCTATTACGTATTTATTCAATCTATTATACCATAGAAAGCAAGGTCTCGCCTAACTAATAAAAAATAAATTCACCGATTACGTCCGTCACAGACAAACAAAAATAGAGGCAATCATAACCGCAGTTACAGTTACCTCTATTTTAAAACTAAGGTGGGGCGACACTCCCACATCTCCTACTCAAAGGTCTTGCACCTTATCCGGCGACGGCTACCCGTTCCGTCCTCTTATTCATTATCTGCTTATATATAGATTATATCACAAACCTCTATCGAATCGACACGTCTTCCCCGGCCAAGATATGTTTCATGGTACGAGCCGGGCACATTTTACCGCACATGGTGCAAGTGCCTTCGCATTCCGGTTTACTGGATTCATAGTAACGACGAGCTTTTTCAGGATCGATAGCCAAGGAAATCATAGTATCAAAATCTACTTCCGCACGGGCTTTACTCATGGCATCGTCCCAAGCCTGAGCGCCCGGAATGCCTTTTGCCAAATCCGCTGCATGGGCGGCAATACGCGTAGCGATGATGCCTTCTTTCACATCTTCAACGGTTGGCAAACGCAAATGTTCAGCCGGCGTTACATAGCAAAGGAAGTCGGCACCGCACGAACCGGCAATAGCCCCGCCGATAGCACTCGTAATATGGTCATAGCCCGGCGCAATATCTGTAACCAACGGTCCCAGCACATAGAATGGAGCATTATGGCAAAGACGTTTTTCGAGCGTCATATTAGCCGCAATTTCATTGAGCACCATATGACCCGGGCCTTCAATCATAACCTGCACATTGTGTGCCCACGCGCGTTTAGTAAGCTCGCCCAAAGTAATGAGTTCTTCAATCTGAGCCGCGTCGGTCGCATCATGGGTGCAGCCCGGACGACATGCATCACCAAGGCTCAAGGTTACGTCGTATTTTTCACAAATTTCGAGCAAGCGGTCATAGTATTCGTAAAACGGATTTTCCTGATTGTTCATTTCCATCCAAGCAAAGAGTAAGGAGCCGCCACGGGATACGATGTTGGTCAAACGGGGATTGTCTTTGATACGTTGCGCCGTCTTCTGATTCATACCGCAGTGAATCGTCATGAAGTCCACGCCGTCTTTTGCGTGCTGTTCCACAACGGAGAAAAACTCATCTACGGTGATGTCTTTGAGGTCTTTGTCGAGCATGCCTACCGCATCATACATTGGCACGGTGCCAATCATGGCGGTGGACATATCGATAAGCTTGCGACGGAATTCTTGAGTTTTACCAAAGTTCGACAAGTCCATGATAGCTTCTGCCTTCATGGCAATGGCGTTGCGCACTTTTTCCAATTCTTCGTCCAAATTATTGTGTTCCGGCGAAACACCAAGGTTTACGTTGATTTTAGTGCGGCAGCGTTTGCCTACCCCTTCCGGCGATAAACTAATGTGCATTTTATTGGCCGGAATCGCTACCTGACCGGATGCCACGAGGGCCATCAAATCTTCCAAACGCATCTGTTCTTTTTCGGCTACCGTTTTAAGCTGCGGTGTCACCAAGCCGCGACGTGCCGCATCCATCTGCGTCGTGTATTCGTCACTTTTTGCCAAGCGTACATCCTGCATGTTTACTGTAAATTTCGAACTATTCATTTTAGCCTCCTCTGCGCTATACCTAAGCGCGAATCCGTGAAAATCGTCACGTTACATGATCTCCCTAAATAGGTTATACGCAAAAAAGCCAAAATAAAAAGCTCATCCACGCGGATGAGCTTTAAAAGTCCTGTACAGCTTTCCTACGTCGGCATTATCCGAATCAGGTCAAGGGTCAAGTGTTCACGCACTTTTCTCATCCATAAGGCTCCCCTAGCTTTTTTGTGTATTTCCTACATTATAGTACAGGTCTTTGTGAAAAACAACCATTTATGAAAATTGGTAATCGACTAAGACGACTTCAATTTTATGTATTAATCACTCCGATTTACATGCCAATGCCATTACATGCGGATATCGGCGTACTCGGGACGACGGTCGAATTCCTTTTTGGCAAACGGGCATAACGGCATAATTTTCAAGCCCCGTTCGCGTGCCTGTTTTACAATTTCAGCCACTAATTGGCCGGCAATGCCTTGACCGCCGTAGTTTTCATCAACCAAAGTGTGGTCGATAATCCAGAATTTATCGGATGGCGAATAGGTGCTTTCACCGATATTTTTGTCGCCATCATAGGCAGCGGCTCTGTTTTTATCCGCTTCATGTACGATTTTAATCATTTGAAACCTCCTTATTTTAACTTGCTTTTAATCGGTTAATACAACTGAGCTTTAAGGCTAATTTGATTAAACCGCTCCTTATTTTTCCGTATACGTCAGTGCACCGGACGGACACTGATCAATAACCGCTTTAATCTCTTCGGTCGTGCCGTTTTCCGGCATAATCCACGGTTTGCGACTCACATCAAAAACATCGGGTGCCCCTTTTACACATTTAGCTGCATGCTGACACAAGTCAGGCTTCCAATGAATCACTAAACTTTCAGTTTCATATGTTTTTTCAGCCATACAATCCTCCTCTAATTCTGTCACACGGCCAAACTCCCACTTAGGATGTTAAAATTTAACTACTCTCTACTATTTATTATACTGTAAAACCGGCGAATTACGCAGTAATTCATACTAATAACTAGACAATTATTAGAATTTGTTCAGTAATTCATCCTTAACGCTTAATAGTCTAATTCTGTTTTAACAAAGGTATTATTTCTAAGATCAACAAAGGCTTGTCTAACTTCATCTTCCGTGTTCATTACAATCGGGCCCGCCCAGGCTACCGGTTCATTCAAAGCCTTAGATGCGATGTACAATACTTGTGACGGTTTATCGCCGTTTTTAATGGTAACGCTGTCACCTTCAGTCAATTTAACGGCCGTTTTTTCTTCAATATGTTGGCCGTCTACTTCAATATCGCCAATCAATGTGAAGAGCATAACCGATTCATCTTTGCCCATGGTCAACGTATTTTCAGCGCCTGCTTCAAGCTGGAGATCATAGTAGTTGAGCGGTAAATGCTCACCCACATAGCCCTGATGCTCTTTGTACGAACCGGCTAACAAGCGAAGTATGCCTCCTTCAATCGGAATTTCGGCAATATCTGCTCGCTTAATGCCGTGATAGCTTGGTTTGCTCATCTTATCTTTTTGCGGTAAGTTGAGCCAAAGTTGAACGCCCAATAAGCGTTCGGATGCCGGCACTAATTCTTCGTGCAAAATACCGGAACCGGAGTTCATCCATTGCACTTCGCCATCGGTAACGGCTTCTTCATTACCGAGGCTGTCCTTATGCACCATTTTACCGCGTGATACATAACTGATTGTTTCAATGCCGCGATGCGGATGCATTGGGAAACCTGCCGTATAGTCGGCCGGATTTACACTGTCAAAAGAGTCCAACATCAAAATCGGATCAAACTCTTTAATTGTCTGGTTGCCTAATACACGCACTAATTTTACACCGGCTCCGTCAATTGTCTGAAAGCCTTTTATTGTTGTTTTAACGGTTCTTTTCATCCGTCTTACCTCCAATTTTTCTTAAAATTGCTACTAAATTTTCTTTTTCTTTTTCATCAAGCACGGAAAGTACGTCCTTTATCATAGTTATGTTTTCCGGTGCCAATTGACTGATAATTTTGCGACCTGCTTCAGTCAAATGCAGGATTGATACGCGGCGGTCATTTTTATCCGTCAAGCGCTCAATATACTTCATTTTTACTAAATTATTAACAATAACCGAAATTGTGCCGACGCTGCTCAAAATGTGCTCGCGCACGGCGCCCACCGTAAGATCGCCCTTGCTGTACAAGGCTTCCAGCACCATGAACTGGCTAAATGTCACTTCATACTTAGCCGCCAGGTCCGCCGTCAGTTTATCGAGCATATTGACACTTCGGTGAAGGCCTACTAAAGCTCTCATTTCTAAACTTTTCAAAGCATCAACCCCTTCATACGATGTTTTACTAAAATACTATTTCGTCAACCCTTGGGGCGGTGGGATTCAACCCCTCCTTCTCCGCCGCGGTGGACATATAAATTACATTAGATTATATAGATATCTTTCAATTATATCTAATTAGATGTATCTAACTAGCTATATTATAATCTAAAACTTTCGATTTGTAAACACCCCGGTTACAAGTGATTATAATTTCTGTACATTATGAAAATTTTGTACAAAAACATGCTTATTTTATAAACACTTTTTTATAGTAAATTGCAATGTGAAATTGAACACTTTTAAAAACCCAGTAACTTATTAACTTCTTCAATGAATACTTCTTGTGGTGTCCGGTAGTTTAGAATTTTGCGTGGTAGTGCATTACACCAATCGGTAGCACGTCGAAGTGTTGCTTCTGAAACATCCCGAATGGGAGTTCCTTTGGGAATAATACGGCGCAATAAGCCATTGTGTCGTTCGTTAGAACCACGTTCCCAAGCTGCATACGGAT
>ENA-OQJU01000677-OQJU01000677.1-human-gut-metagenome-genome-assembly--contig:-NODE-677-length-17586-cov-6.361585_pt1 | contig 17586 bp, 16 predicted proteins | sample MGYA00242608_ERZ504774 | MGnify/ENA primary metagenome ERZ504774 (study PRJEB26092, sample SAMD00036349) | human gut metagenome | host: Homo sapiens | study: EMG produced TPA metagenomics assembly of...
TGGGGTGCTGTGGCTCTCTCTGTTTCGCGATAAGATAGACGATGTAATGGAGCAGGTGAAATGTCCGGTTGCTGTTTTTGTCAATCGTGGCTATAGCGGCAGCTCCCCCGTCTCTTTCGTACTGGGGGGAGTGATTGATGCTTTTTTGTTGACTTATCTTGAAAGTATGTTGGAAGGGGGAGCACAGGTTCATCTCTTCCTTTTTGATACGGATGATGAAGCTTTCCGGCAATCGACCGATCCGATCTTGGCAAAATATTCGTCTCAGATCCGGACGCAGCCTTTTAGTGGTGCTGCCAATCTGACTTCGGCAGCGAAGGATGGCTTGCTTGTGATGAGTCACTTATCTTATACGAAGCTGTCCGAAGAAGAAGAGGTGTTCCGCGATTTGCCTTCACTGTTGGTCATCCGGAGGCCTAAGAAGGGTTGAAGTTTCAAACCCGACAACTGCTGATTCGTATTGATTACTGAATTCTAACGACTAATTATTTTGAAAGATGACAATTGATAATCAAACCGGTCTGGTACTCGAAGGAGGAGGTATGCGCGGCGTATTTACCTGTGGGGTACTGGACTATCTGATGGACCATGATATTCGTTTTCCCTATACAATCGGGGTCTCTGCGGGAGCTTGCAACGGGCTTTCGTATATGTCTCGCCAGCGTGGACGGGCCAAGTACAGTAACATCGACTTGTTAGAGAAGTACCATTATATCGGATTGAAGCATTTGCTCAAGAAACGGAATATCCTGGACTTCGATCTTCTCTTTACGGAATTTCCCGAACATATTCTTCCTTACGATTATCAGGCATACTTTGATTCGCCCGAACGATATGTGATGGTGACTACCAATTGCCTGACCGGGGAAGCCGATTACTTTGAGGAAAAAAAGGATAAGAACCGTGTCATCGACATTGTCCGTGCTTCCAGCAGCCTTCCTTTCGTTTGTCCCATAGCTTATGTAGACGGTATCCCTATGCTGGATGGCGGCATTGTAGATTCAATTCCTTTGCAACGTGCCATACACGACGGATATCGGAATAATGTAGTTGTCCTCACCCGGAATCATGGTTATCGGAAAGAGAACAAAGACATCCGTATTCCTCCTTTTGTCTATCGTAAATACCCCAAGATGCGGGAAGCGTTAAGTCGGCGTTGTGCTGTGTACAATGCACAGTTAGAGATGGTAGAGCGTATGGAAGAGGAGGGGGACATCCTTGTCATCCGTCCTCAGAAGCCTGTTGTAGTGGACCGCATTGAACGTGATATTCAAAAACTGACCGATCTCTATGAGGAAGGATACGAATGTGCGAAGCGGCAGCTTGAAGTTCTCTGATGATGTGTCCGGTGTACTGAAAATAGGGATGACCGTAGCCACTGAAAAAAAGTTAAAACTCCGGTTAGCAAGATAACAAGTCGGTTGTAGGTACGTTTCTATATCACGTCACTTAAAATAATATATTATGGATGCTTTAAAGATGCTGATTGTTGTAACCGGAACCGATATGTATGCCGATGGTAACCTGCAAACAGGGTTATGGCTCAGTGAGTTGACCCATATCTATCATTGTGCCGAAGAGGCAGGGTATGAAATAACCGTCGCAAGCCCCAAGGGCGGCAATGTTCCTGTTGATCCGGAGAGTCTAAAACCGATGATGTTGGACAAACTTTCTAAGGATTATTGGGATGATCTTGAATTCAGGCGTGAATTGCAGCATGCAAAAAGTTTAGCCGAAGTTTCCGGACAGCTATTTGACTGTGTTTATTTGGCAGGTGGTCATGGTGCGATGTATGATTTTCCTGACGATACTGTATTGCAGGCGATTATTGAAAAGCATTATGAGAGTGATAAAGCAGTAGCGGCCATCTGTCATGGTGTAAGCGGGCTTTTGAATGTTAAACTGTCTGGAGGAGAGTATCTTATCAAAGATAAAAAGATCACAGGCTTTTCTTGGTTTGAAGAAAGTTTGGCCGGGAGAAAAAAGGAAGTACCTTTCGACCTTGAGGCTGCACTCGAAAAGAGAGGAGCCGACTACGAGAAGGCATTGATTCCGATGACCTCGAAAGTAGTGGTGGACTGTAACCTGATAACGGGACAAAACCCGTTCAGTTCAAAAGAAATGGCAGAAGTTGTAATGCGGCAATTGAGTCGCGAAAAGTAATTTTGATTATTATAGGAAATGAATTTAGAAGAAGTCTTAAATTATCGTCGTTCCGTGCGGGTGTTTGATAAAACGAAGCCGTTGGACCCTGAGAAAGTGAAACATTGTCTGGAACTGGCAACATTGGCGCCTAACAGTTCAAATATGCAATTGTGGGAGTTTTATCAAGTCATACAGCCGGAATTGCTGGCAAAAATATCCAAAGCCTGCCTTGATCAGACCGCAACTTCAACGGCTTCAGAGGTTGTTGTTTTTGTTACGCGTCAGGATTTATACCGGAGCCGGGCAAAGTTCGTGCTTGATTTTGAAAGAGGAAACGTGAGACGAAACAGTCCCAAAGAACGTCAGGAAAAACGTATTAAAGACAGAGAACTCTATTATGGAAAGCTAATGCCGTTTCTGTATGCCCGCTTTTTTAGGATACTGGGACTCCTGAGATCTGTATTGGCTAAGGCTATCGGCCTTTTCCGCCCCATTGTGCGTGAAGTTTCCGAAAGTGATATGCGTGTTGTCGTCCACAAATCTTGTGCACTGGCTGCCCAGACATTTATGATTGCCATGGCAAACGAAGGATATGATACCTGTCCCTTGGAGGGCTTTGACAGCAAACAAATGAAGAAACTATTGAAGTTGCCTCATGGGGCCGAAGTGAACATGGTGATCGCCTGTGGAATACGGGATGGAAACAAAGGAATCTGGGGTGAACGGGGCAGAGTACCGTTTGATGAAGTTTATCATAGAGTTTAATGTTGTTTGTATCCATTTAGGCCATAATACAAAATGTAAGCTTCTCCGGCGATGACCAACAGCCATGTCCAAAGCCAGTTGCCACCCATCACATCGGCAAAGATTCCTTGTAAAAGAGGGATAATGCCTCCGCCGATGACTCCCATTGTCAGCACTCCGGATGCCTTAGTGGTATATTTCCCCAGTTGGTCGGTTGCCAATGTAAAAATGGCCGGCCACATGATGGAATGAAAAAAGCCTATCAATGTCAATATCCAGGGATTGGCCGTCAGCATAGCAAGCACGAGTAGTACGATGGCTCCGATGGAGGCTATCACCAGTTGCTTTTCGGAAGGGACCTGCTTGATAAAGGAGCCTAAGAAGCGTCCCAATAACAGCAATCCCCAATATAAGGCAGCCATGTGGGTAGCGTTTGAGGCGAACGATCCTCCGAGTTCGGATGCATACATATTGACATTAGCTCCGACGGCCACCTCGATGCCTACATAGAAGAAAATACCCCATACCCCTAATTTCAGGTTTCTAAAGGACCATACGCTTTTATCAAATTTTTCTCCCGGTGCTTGGCGTACATTGTCGATAGAAGGCATTTGTGTTTTACCAACTAAAAGAGTAATAATCAGCATGATCAGAATCAATATGATCAGTGGGATAATGAACTGCTTCGTCACGATGTCGTGCAAAGGTGTTCCGTGAAATATCAGATAACTGATTACCAACGGAGCGATAGCCATACCTATCGAGTTGCTTGTTCCGCCGATCATCTGTCGCTGCAAGGCTGTTGTTTTACCAATCCGGCAAACTGTGAGATATAGATTGAGCACTACTTGCAGGATCGTTGCGGCTACACCGATCACAAAAGAGCCGATCAGAAAAATGAAAAAGCCGACAGAAATGTGATTTCCGATGATGGAGACCTGCATGGGCGTATATATATGGAAAAGCACAGCTGCTTCGTAGATCGCCAGTCCGGCGATAAGTATCAGTAAGGCAAGATAAGATGTTTTTCGGTATCCGTATTTTTCCAGCCATCGTGTTCCGAATCCTTCGGATAGGGGATAGGCAAGAAACCATGAAAAATTCAGCATTGTCACCAATGCATTGGTGATATTACCATCGTGGGGCAGCATAGCTGTTTGTAACGGTATCTGGAATTGTTGATTGATGACGGTGAAAAGTCCCACGATAAAATACAAGATCAGCATTACCATAAATACGGTAAACACGTTTACGACTTTGGTTTGATTGCGCTTTTGGTTCATAAGAGATCATTTGAATTACATGTTTGGGAAACAATCTTTCGTTTTGAAAGTTGTGTGAAAACATATTATTTACCTATATTATAATGAAATTTGAAAGAATACTTCATACAGGCGGAGGATTGAATATCACAATTAGCAGGATCTCATACACAAAATGACTTTCGAATTTCCATTTTCCACCTACCGTTTTAGAGGATATATAAGTGGCAACGGTTTGGAAAATAAACGGATGATGATCAATCTCTTATCAGTTTATTTCTCTAAAAGCATTTCTTGAGATATACCTTTTTAAAATGCTCATTAATAATCTCTTCATATGTGGCCATAATCTCACTCTTATCGTCCCATCAAGTATTGTTTCCTTCAAGTTACTATAAGAGTAACCTGTTATACGAGTTGTTATATCCTCAATATTTGTCTCAATGAAATGTTTATTATTTTTATTGCGAAAATCAATAATCTTTTTATGATCCGTTACAACGACATAGCTATATCCCTCTATTTTATGACAGATATAATCAGCTATTTCTGTGATACACAACCCCATTGCTTTACCTGCAGTCTTTACCAAAGGCTTGTCCGGAAACGGGTTGACGCAAACCTTGAAGGTATAATAATCAAAATCTTATTCCTTTTTATACCGTAATTATTTATTGTTAATATTATCTTTATAGTATTTATCAATTTCTTGTAATTGAGCCAAAGAAACCACTCGATGCTTTGTTCCAAGTTCTTTTGGCCCTATGAAGAAATTGATAATTTTATCAAAATTATCAATTTTCTTCATATCTTCCATGCTTATCCTTGCAGGTACTGCTTCTTCATTTCTACGAATATAAACCGCTCCACAAAAGGGAAAACCATCACACGTTTCGGTTATGACCCCTTTATAATCAGAACAGTTTTTCTTAATATGAAAGATAATCAGGATATATTCATCTCGTGATCGATCTGGTTTGGGGGGAAAACATAATATGATTGTACTGAGTTTACTTGGATGTTCAACGAAAAATCCTTGTTTAATCTCGTCATGCGTATCATACAATCTGACCTCTAATTCTTTGGTTATTTCAAGTTTCAAACAGGAAAACTTAGAATCATCTTCTGATGTCCCATCCAAAAGAATCTGAAACAATTCATATTTTCCTGGCAATTCATTTACTCTTTTTTTTATATTGTTTTTTCGATCATTTATAAAATAGGGCTTTTTATCAAACCTACAAGAAGATACCTCAGATAATAGTCCAACTGGAGGAGTCGGATAATTGCAAACTGCTTTCCGCGCATTCTCTTCTGTTTCTACATTTATTCTTTGAAAAAGAATTCGACACATCGTTTCGTATTTACTACCTTCATTTCCTTCCGGACGATGCTCCTTTATCCAAATAGCACTAAATCCATTCAAAGACGATTCGGTCGGATCTCCTGCCAAAATCATCTGGGCATTTTTGTTACCATCTGAAAGACTAATAGATCGTCTTTCTGTGATTTTACCCGAATAGTGTCGATCATCTCTTATTTTTTTTCCATTTTCTTGATCCACATAATAAAACTCCGCTTCATTTTTTGAATAATTGAGTTTTAAAAAACATTTTGTCAAATTATATACTAAACTGGAATAAAAATGACCTACAAAATAGGATATATGATCTTTAGTAGTCCCCACGACTTCTACAGCGTTTTCAGTTTGGACATCTAATATCCTTTCGTAACCAGGAAATTGAAAGGCAATAATCATCGCCTTTAGTTTTCCTTCTTGAACAACTGTGCTATCACCTCTTAAAAACTTTTCCCAAGTTTCATATTCAGTTGAATTTTCCATATCTCCATATAGGAATAATTTATTGAAAAACTTAAACTGTTTATCATTCAAAAAAGTCTCAATGTTTTTTTTTACAAAATTCTTTATTTGAGACTTTGTTATCTTTCTCTCCAAGCTCAAGTCAGAATTGGTTCCCTCCTCTTTTTCTTTATATGTTTTACCCACAAGTTCATTACCATATTTACATAAAATATAAGGCCGAAGAATGGCGCAAATCTCTTCTCTGGTTTGCAAATCATATTTCATAGGGATAAATATTTGTGATTATTGAATAGTACAAAGATACTACATTCGAGAAACGACACCAAAAGTAAATATGATTTCTTTTTGAGAAAAAGTTGAGATAAAAAACGATTGGGCCCTAAATCATCTCAAAATCATTTGCAAGTAAATCTTTCTCGACTCAAAACTAGTAAAATTTTCTCATGGTCTATCTTATTGATATCTACAGAAAACGCAATAATATTGACGTATATTTGCACTATGACAAAATCAGATAGAAAAAAAAGAAGTTTTTGTTAATCTGGCTTTTTGCATTTTTTTTAAATGGCCTAATATAAATTAAAAGCTTTATATACTCATAACTAATTAACGGAAAAAATTATGAAAAGTATCAACTTACAATCGCAATTTGAATTAAACCAAATGGTAAATAATCATGTTGGTTTGTTTGCAGAATCCTCTTCATTGAGGAAATTATTCCACAGTTCCGCTGACTTCTTATTCTGTATGACTAGGATCACACGGTATGGTCCTCCTCACGAATGCTATAATACTTGTATACTTATGCATTATGCAGAATGGATACTAGATATTATAAATAAGAACATTGATATCTTACCCATTGAAGATGGCGTCACACTGACTTGTTATTCTCCCAGTCGTACAGAAATGATTTTACCATTGAAATATCCCAATGCAGTTTTGAAAAAACTAGAATTATCTGATGATGTTTTATTTTACCTTTCAGAAGGTCCAATTGAAAGAATACTATCAAATGCCTTATTAGCAACGGTATACCACTATTATTTACTATATATCAACAACCAATAATCAATGAATGCTATGAATAGAAAGTATATATCTTCTACCAGCCTTGAATTGGGGCTGGTTACATCATCAATTTTACAGTTATCCGTCAACAAGAATACTGTAAATAATGAAGAAGGTTTATGGCCTTACGAAGAAGAAGTGCAAAACATTAGTTCTGAATCAATACTTGCCAAATACAAATATTATGTAAAAGAAATTATTGAGATGACTAGGCAGACTACAATAAGAAACATTATATCAGTAGGAATGGAAGCTGAGTTAAATGACATTCTTGTTCAATCATGCAATCAAAAATGCAATATGGTTATAATTCCAAATTCTCAAAACGTTGATTTTAAACGTATCAAAAGAAACTATGATAAAACAACAGTTCATATTACAAGCCCTCATCAAGCTTGGGAGTCATTCATGGGAATTAATACATTAGTAGTTGTTCCTATCTTTAAACTTAGCGACAATACACTTTATATGTATTCTTATCCTAGGCGCTTTATGGGAAGTGACGTCAACCAATATAGCTTTAACTGCATATCATTGGAATTATTACCAATGATCTCAAATCTAGATTATAGATTTTCTCCTGTCGCACCTGAATTATGCGGGCTTTCTCATATTGAAGGTAAATATTTCACTTGTCAACTCAATTTTTAATGCATTTAGATTATGGAAACATATACTATACTTATCATAAGCAACGCTTTGTTTGCCATTGTTTTACAGGTGCTTATCCCTAGAAGACGGCATACTATCCTGCTTGTCTGTGCAAGTATTGCATTAGTCCTGGTTAATCAAACAGTTGACTTGACTTCTTTTTTAGGTACCCTTCCTTTTGATGTGGTTTTGCTACTCTTTGGATTGACAGTCTTTGGCGAATTTATTTTCGACTCCAATATTTTTGACTGGTTGCTAAAACAAATAGCCATTTTGTGCAAGGGCAAGCTCCACCTCATAATAATCATGTTCAACATTATTATATTTCTCGTTTCATCTATATTAAACAACTACCAAGCGCTACTGCTTATGATTCCTCCATTGATAAGCTTATTAAAACTAATTAATGGATTAAATCAGAGATACCTTGTTATCCTGTTCAGTTCTGTATTAATTATTTCAAATTTGGCTGGTTGTAGTACTCCAATAGGTGATTTTCCTGCTCTATTTTTACTTTCAAAAGGCGAAATATCTTTTGCAAGTTATTTTGCTAATACAACTCCATTTGCAGTATTGGCAGCTATAGTTATTATTATATCAGCTACCACATTCTATAACTTGAAACCAATTGATATCTCTCCTGAATCAGAGAAGCTGTCCGTTGCATACACCGTAAAAATATACAGGAATATCCAGATACACTGGGTATTACTTATACCGTCTACAGTAGTATTCTCTCTGATGTTTATATGTTGGCTTAAAGGATTTAATCCAACAATAGTTTCATTAATAGGACTTTCCATTTTAGCGTTAATTGTTGGGTTGGGGAAATATTCGGAAAGAAAAATCACCAATGTAGATGCTTCCGTTTTCATCTATTTCATCTCTTTGTTCATCATAATTGCATCCATACAACAGACCGGAATATTAGAAAGAATAGGTGAGTTTCTTCAACTAATAAGAAATCCCTTGGCATTGATTCTTGTATTCTCCTTAACTGTAATGCTCATTACTGGATTTGTTTCGGCAGGACCGTCGACAGTAGCATTCTTCCCAATTGTAAAAGTCATACAAGACAGTTTCCCCGAGAATATGGCTATTACCTGTTTCTGTCTATCTATTTGTGCGGGTTCCTCGCTTTTCTTAACAGCAGCGACTGCCGGGCCACTGCTAACAAGACTTACAGAAAAAGAGAAATTGACAATTGAAAAAGAAGAATTTATATTTTCTTTTAAATATTATTTAATGCCAGGGGTAATAGGAGCTATCGTCATATTTTTCTCAAATATTCTCTATATATTTTTAAAAATCTAACGATTACTAAATAATAAAATCATGAAAGATTTAATACATACACTTGAAAATTTTAGCTGGATATACGAATCACTATCTGCTAAATTTAAACTGTCATTATATTTTGTTTTAGTAATAATAATGGCCGGTTCGTTCATTTCTTCTATTATTCCTACCTTGACAGGGGAAATAATAGATCAGTTGATACTTAAAAGCTCATCTATTATCAAAACTCTTATTATCATCGCCTCATTATACTTTATAGGAATAATAGTAGAGGTCATCAGAAAATATATTATTGAACGTATCGGAACTCAAACACAAAAAAACTTAATTGTAAATGCATCCGGACATATAATAAAACTGGATTTGAATTGGTTAAAAAGCAAACGTAGTGGTGGTCTTAATGGCAGATTACAAAGAGCTGTAAGAGACACGGTAAAGTTACTAAAGCTTATAGTTATGGATTTCTTACCTGGCATATTACAAATGACATTTGCTATTATTATTGCTTTGACCCAGAATCTTTATATTGGTTGTTTGTTATTGTTAGTAGTACTGGTTGGATTATATATTGTAATTAGACAAATTCGTTCACAAAAAGGGATACGCATTTCTTTACTAAAGGCCAGCGAAGAAAACGATGCCAATATCGTTGAACTACTTAGCGGCATAGAAGCTGTTAGGGTTGCTAATGAAGAATGCAAACAAATTATTCGGATTAACAACGTAAATGAAGACTTGAGATTAAAGGAAATGCACCATCATATAAAGATGATGTTTTTCGATAGTCTTAAAAATGCAAACATTATTTTGGGGAATCTCATTATCTTATTAATCGGTATCTATTTAGTAATTTCAGGAACCATTAGCCCCGGTGAAATTGTTACTTTCAACCTGCTTTTTAATAATGTAGTGATTCCTCTTCAAAACATTCATCGATTTATAGACGAAGCACACGAAGCAAGTTTAAGAACTGACGATTTGAGAGAAATAATGTCTGAACCTTTAGATAAATCATATCTTACAGACAACTCCATTATGATCACCAAAAAATGTTGTCCGCATGTTATTGAAGTTAAGAATCTATCTTACGGATATAAAGAAAATACAATTTTTCGCAATGTATCTATTTCTTTGGAAAAAGGAAAATATTACGGGGTTATTGGCAATACCGGTTGTGGTAAATCTACACTTTTAAAACTGCTGATGAGGTTAATGCCAGTTAATGATGGGAAAATTATCTTTTTAGGAGAAGACATTAATACAGTATCAAGAAAAGAATTGTCTAATAAAATAATATTTATGCCTCAGACGCCTTATATATTTAGTGCTTCAATAAGAGAAAATTTGTTATTCGGCTGTCAACATGGGGGCTCTGATGAAATTCTTTGGTGGGCACTTGAGAAAGTTTGTTTAAAAGATTATGTAGCTGGGCTTGAAAAGAAATTAGATTATAGTATAAATGAAATGGGAAACAATCTTTCAGGAGGCCAAAAACAACGAATAGCTTTGGCTCGGGTATTTATCCAGATAATGCAAAAAGAAGATGATCACATTGTTATATTAGACGAGTCAACCTCGGCGTTAGATGTGGATACAGAAAGAATTATTATAAACAATCTTCTTGAACTTAAAAAACAAAATGAAACCATTATTGCAATTGCACATAGATTCTGTACACTTGAAAAAACTGATGAAATAATTGAAATGAAAAATACATCAACTTATAATATAATATCTTATACAGAACTGATTAATAGAAGAACATGAACAATAAGTAGAAGGTTTACTTCTTAGAAGTATGTAAAATATGCTTGTAATTCATATAGTCAAGTGTTTCGTATACCATATATAATGGGAAGTGTAACCAACATCCTTCATATGATGGGTAACAAGACCAATTACTTTTTCTTTTAAATGTAGTATATCAATAGCATATTAATATTAGCGATGTGGATAATATGCAAAAATAATCAAAACTTATCATGATATTGTTTAAGCCTTGCAGCACGTTTGATGTCGCTTACAATATCTATAAATTTGATAGCGAGCTTCGTAAGCTGATTATTACAGAATTGGAAAAGATAGAAGTGGCTGTACGCACACAGACCGCCTATATACTTTCTTCACAATGGGACGGATATTGGTTTACCGATACTTTCCATTTTAACAATTCGGTACGTCATGCCAGAATATTGTCAAAGATAGATGAAGAGTATCAGCTCAGTGACGAGGAATTTGTTAAGGCTTTCAAATTCAAGTATTCCGATCCTTTTCTGCCAAGTTGGATAACGATGGAGATGAGTTCTTTAGACACATTGTCAATTCTATACAATAATCTGCTTCCTAGAAGGGTGAAGTGGAGCATTGCGGCTTATTTCGGACTGCCCGACACAGTTTTCGCTTCATGGCTGCATAGTATTGTTTATATCCGTAACATTTATATTATCTGGAAGCTAAATTTATTAGTCATCTTTTTCTTAGCTAAGACCACTTTTCTTTCATGTAAACCGACATTATGGAGCACATTTCCTATGGCATAGCTTGGCAAGTTGTTTGATAAATTATGGAACCCTCCTGCACATATGCTTAACTTTACCATGTGTTTTTACTTTAGATTACCCCATTTGCTCCGTTAAGTCGTTTCTTGGGTGATGTTTAAAGATATAAAAAGGCAACCAACTCGTTATGAATTAGTCTCCTTATATCTTTCAAACAACATGCACTCATTATAGGATAAAAATCATGATCAATACAATAAATAAGACCCAATATAGTATAGTTACTTTATTGAACCAAATATTCCACTTTTTCTTCGCTTTTTCTTTTCCATCCTCTGTTCTTGTATCTTCTGTGACTATCTCCTTTTGAGGAAACACGTGATTCAACATCAGCACAAAAATACCCAGACAGAAAGTTATACTAAATATAACCTTAAGATAATCAATGGGATTCTTCGAAGCGCCTAACGCACCGATAGAGGTAGTAGCTAATGCTAAAAAGGCAGCAAAAATGCCCAACGTTTGCACCATATTCCTCTTGGTTTCTTCTGCCTTTTCATTAAATTCTTTAAACAGTTCATCGAATTTCTTCTCTTGTAGTTTGTTTTTATTCTCATAATGACTGAAATACAAGGAATAGAAACGTGCAATATAGTTGTTTTTTAGGAATTTGAAGTTCTCAAATTTATTTTTAAGTTCTTCTTTCCCAACCGGTCTCAACCAGGTAGAAGCTATAAAAATAGTTTCTTTGTTAAGCTTGGAAGTAAATAAATCGGCCTTCAAATTTTCTATTACGTTTGGTTGGACAACCTCCACATAATCACCTTCTTTTTCTATAATATCTTTAGTATGATACTCTTGCCTGGTTATGGATAAAAATCTATTATCAGATGTATCTTTCCACGTAAAATTGAAAAAGCAATCTTGATATAGAGAGGCAAAATTCATACAATAGGTATTATTTTCTATGCTTTTTAACAGTCGCGAGAAAATATGCAGCAATGCTTCTATTTCCATACGGAGAGTAAAGCCGAAGCTATTATAGTTGTTTTTATCACAAAGTGTATTCAAAGCATTCAACACAAAATCTGTATGCTTTATAATGAATGAACAAGAATAGACTTCAATGTCAGTTTTGAGTAGCATATTCAACTCACGTAGATATTCAAATTTTGCATCAAGAGAAGCATTCTTCAGTCCTTCAAGTCGTTTTATATATTTTCCGTATTTAACAAATTGCACTTTTGCATGTTGTGCAATTTTGCGATTATAGGAAGATATATCCTTATAATCGATTGGTATGTCTTCTTTTTGTGCCTTGTAGGCCAAAGGTATCTGTTCAAAATGCTTCGCAATCTTTTCAGCCTCTTTGTGATAGATCACTTTGCAAAAATGTCTTTCATACCCCCTTAACGTTGGCTCGTTATCCAAATATACTTTCTCTTTCTTTAATAGCTGATTATATACACGTGCCTCTTTAAGTAGGTCATTGGAAGCGGTGTCGCAATACTTGTTCAAAAGCATATTAACATCCAGCGTATCTCTTTTCGTAAAGGTATCACAATCCTTTTTCGAATACAGTTCGTCCACCCTAAAATTTATAGTATTATGCCCGCCTATAAATGTATAATCATCTAATAAATTAGATTTATCGCTATTGATAGTCTTATATATTAGAAAATCGTTTTTAAAATCCACCAACTGCAATACGTGCAAAAAGTTGGTTCTTATGTTCTTGTCGATCAAATTCAACGGCAATTTGGAATCATTATCAAAAAAAGAATACACTTGTTTGATAATAGTCCGTAGGGTAAGCAATGTTTCAAGTTCTTTTTTCCCGATGATAAAATTATGGTCGATATAAGTCATTTCCAAAATATATAGAAAAAGATATGGATAAATAGAACTTATCTCCAGCAGTATGGCCAAATCATCAGGTTCATAAGTCAGTTTACCAATCCCCATTTGATATTTACTCATTTCATCTGCCGCTTCTTCCACTTTCATCAGATGGAGTGTTGCATTGTTTTTATAGTCTATTACATTATCTATTTTCCTATTAAATTTGAAATATAGATCGCATAAGTTTTCAATATTTCTCAAGTAATAATTAGCATCGCTTCTCGCTATAAACATCAGGACAATCTTATCCTTGTGCATTTTATAATTATTCCTTATATGTTGTCTTAGTGGGTCAATTCTTTTATTACTGAGATAATCATCATAAAGATATTCAGCTTTTAAAACGGAAAGGCTGAATAATGTAAATATATTCAATGATTGATTGGCAAAGATAGGACAGGTATACTCAGTATCCATCCAGACAAAAAGGGTTGCCCACAAAGCATCTCCTTTTAATTTTTCACTATCTTCATCAATTAAAAGATAAAATTTAGTAATGTTCTGTTCTAAATATTCCAACAAACTGTTTTCATCACTTTTTTTCAAAAAGTGAAGTTCTCCCAGTTCTTTTTTAATCTCATCATCATCCTCTTTCATTGAAACTTCTAACAAATACAGAATATGCTCTTTAAAAGCCTTTTCAACCTGTGTTAGAAATTTTGATGTAAAATGTCCTTTGGGGTCTTTTCCTGCATTAAGAATAAGCTGGACTGGAGAGAAAATGGCATTTTTTGCCTCATTGGTGTATAAGCTCTTTTCAATCTGATCAAAAGGAGTTTTGCAATTGTGTGTATCCATAGTATAAACCCCTGCCTAAGGCAGGGGTCATAAAAATTAAAACTTTACCCCTTTTATCTAGGAGTAATTATTCTATTCTCTTGTAGGGCTCTTATCTGCCTTATCGCTTTCTTGTTAGCCTTAGCATTATATTGAATCTCTCTACTAACAATTCTCCCCTCGCCTTGAATGCAATTAACAGGAGAAAATGCGACTTGATTATCATTACGACAGATGATTGCTTTTTCTGTCCCAGGTTTGACAATACTTACTGGAATGCTTCTTTTAACACTCATGTTACTACATCTATATTTTATGGTGTTAAAGGTATAAAAAAATGGCTTGTTATGCCTATATCACCACCCCAAAAAAATATTGATTTAAATATGATTAACATTATCGTTCTCAATAAATTCTTTTCATAGTAAAAAATAGTTTCACAAAAATGATTTTAATTGGGGTTTAACAAGCTTTTACTCATGTGTCTTTCTTTAACAATACTTCGGTGAAAATTTACCGAAGTATTGTCTTTAAAGAAAAAGGTATTAAAGATTTTTAATGAATAATCGTAAAAAATAGGTTGTGACAATTTTTAAGCGAACCGTTTCTCTCATATCTATAAAAGCAGGTGTCTGAATAGGGATTTGGATAGCCATTGAAAGTAGCATTGGTATCTATACTTACCGATTGTTATTATGTAAGCAATATCTCGAAATCTATATTAAAAAGTGGGAAAAAGTGATCTTGGGATAACTCTCTGTTTTCAAAAAAATAGTGAGACAGGAGTGGATCGGCAAGCGAAATGCAAATATTGAGCCTGTTTATACCATGAAATCCGGAAGTCGGCAACAGGAAGTTAACATCGTAAAAACAAAGAACTAACTTCTTGGCAAGAGAAAGTTAATATCCTGAAAGCAGGAAGTTAACTTCCTGCTTTCAGGATATTAACTTTCAGACAAAAAAGCAAGGTCAGGTCGTAGAAAAAACAATAAATAGAATGAAAAAAAGGGTATTTCTTTCTGGAATCCAACCACAAACGGACAGCATGCGAATAGCATTTTGAAGTTATTCAGGTACTTCAGGCTTCGATTTTGTTACGACATCCGTCAACAATCCTTTATTGTGATCAAAATATCCTCTAAATACAAGATGCGTGAATTGTACTATCGCAAAATCTACACGTTTTTATCCTATCCGTTCCCTTTGGGCTGTAAAAAAGCGCTTCTCCGCATTTTAAAAATACAAAATGACAGACTGTAAGTGAGCGTGAAAAACAAGTTGTATCAGCACTTTCTTGTACGTTAGTAGATTAGAGTAGATGGAACTGAGAAAAAGGCAGGTGGAAGATGGGAGGATGGAGCTGCCTGATATATATATGGTATACCTTATTATATGTAAATGCAGTTGTGTTTCTTTTTCTTTTTATCCGGGGGCTTTTTTACGATTATATTCGCGTAAGTGTTTTTGGGGGTTGCGTGTTGAAGGCGCATGAAGAAGAAGTTTGAATGTGGCTTGTATGATAAAATCCCGTTAAGATTCAATCTTATTGAAAAATTAGAATTTTTTTTCTCTTAACTCTTGCTTAGTATAATTATAATATCTACATTTGCTTCGAACAATTAAATATACCCAATTATTAAAGGGATCTTTAAAAAGTATGTTAACCATTGGCAGTTGGCAAATATAGCCAATTTTGATAGAATAGAGAAGGATTAAGGTATTACACTAATATTGAATTACTTATATTATTAACACTAAAAAATTGAGATTATGAAAAAGAAACTCATGATGGTAGCAGTGCTTCTGGGGGCTTTGTCACTGGGAGCTTGCGTAGACAATGACGAATCGGCATCGGTAGAAGCTGTACGTAATGCAAAAGCTGAACAGTTAAAGGGGCTTGCCGCATTGGCTAATGCTCAGGCAGAGGCTACTAAAATTACAGCTGAGGCAGAAGCAGCATTGAAAAATGCACAAGCTGAATATCAGAAAGAAATGACTGAAGAAGCTAAACAAAAGTTTGCAGTTAAAATTGAGCAGATCAAGGCTAAAGCCGAGCAAGAGATTGCCGCAGCAAAATTGCAAGCTGCCCAAGATCAGCAGGCATTATTGGATCTTGCCGACAAACGATTGAGAGAACTATACGGAGAGTATATGGGAGCAATTAGTGTACTTGATAGATTGAACTCACAAAAGCTAACTGCTACAACAGTTCTTGCTAGTTTGGAAGAAGGATTTATTTCTTATAAAACTCAAAAAGATATTGATATCGCTCATCAAGAGAAATCTATAGCTGACTATAATTTCCAGATCGGACTGTATGAGAAGTATGAAAAGGTTGATAAAACAGAATTACAACAAAAGGCTACCACATTGCATAAAGAGTGGGAGAAAGTGAACGCATTGGTTGATCCGAAGCGTATAGCGAAGGAGAATGCTAGTGATGCTTTTTATGAATCTTCATTAAGATTTGATGCTTATAACTATCCAACAGGACAAGGAGGAGAATTTCAAGTTGAAAATCCGATTAAGACAGTTGCTAGTGTAAGATCTTTCCAAGTTAAAGGTTGGAATGTCTATACCTCTGAATCTAAAGAGTTGTCAGCTAATAGATACATTATTTATTATACATTGGTAGCATCTAATGTAGAACGTCAAAAGCAACAATTGGATAATACCGCTAAAAATCAGAAGGATTATTTGGGAGCTCCTAAGGCAGGGGAAACTGCTGCAACAGGACTGTATGCAGATTTAGCTACTGCGGAAACTAATTTAGAGAATGCCAAAAAGGCTGATCCGGTAAATCAAGATAATATAGATTATTGGCAGGGACAAGTTGATCAATATAAAGCTAATATTGAAACAGCTAAAGTGAACTTAAAAAATGCTGAAGATGATGTTAAAGAGTTCGCCGCATTGATCGCAACATTCGCTGGTGATGATTTGAAGGCTTATAATAAAGCTATTGAAGATCAGAAAGCGCTTGCGGAAGCATTTGAAACAGCTCTTAAAGAATATAACGATGCTCAAAATGCTGAAAGCAAAGCTTATACGGAATATGAGGTTGCTAATAGTTTAGCAAATGCTGCCATTGATGTTGATGGAGCTATTGAAAACTTGAAATATAGTATTGCTGGTTGTGAACGACAGATTAATACTTATAAAACTCAGATCAATAGCCAAGAAGACGCCATTGCCAGCAAGAAAGCTGAGATTGAAACAATCAACACTCAGATTGAAGCTCAGACTGCAATCGTAAATAACTGGAAGGCTCAGATTGAAGCTGCTATCGAAGCACAGAAATAATCGCCAATAGTAACGGCAAAAAACAACAAATTAAAAAAAGTATCGTATGAAAATAAAAAGACTTTTAGTGTTGGCCGTTCTACCCATGCTGTGTCTTGCAGTGAATGCA
>ENA-OQJU01000684-OQJU01000684.1-human-gut-metagenome-genome-assembly--contig:-NODE-684-length-17354-cov-3.915552_pt1 | contig 17354 bp, 26 predicted proteins | sample MGYA00242608_ERZ504774 | MGnify/ENA primary metagenome ERZ504774 (study PRJEB26092, sample SAMD00036349) | human gut metagenome | host: Homo sapiens | study: EMG produced TPA metagenomics assembly of...
TATGTCGACTGTGATAAAAAAGGTCTCAGCTGGAAAGGCTGGCGTAATGAGTTTAACGTGGAAAACAAGAATTATATGGCAAGTGATGATGCAGACAAGATTATGCGTATGCTTGTCAAAATCAGTGACAAGCGTCCAGAAATTAAATATGTAGTCATTGATACAATCAATGGCATCATGGTGGGCGATGAAATGCGCAGATGCAAAGAAAAAGGCTATGACAAGTGGATGGACCTCGCACAGTGTATATGGAATATGGTGGATACCGCCCCTACACTACGAGATGACCTCAATATCATATTTACGGCGCATACGCAGACAGAACGTGACGATAGCGGTTATATGTTTACTCGCATCAAAACAAGTGGGAAAAAGATTGACAAAATCTGTCTTGAAAGCAAATTCACAACCATTCTTAATGCAAAAGCTGCAGGTGGACGCTATGTATTTGAGACACATGCCAAGAACAGTACAGCAAAAACGCCTATGGGAGCATTTGAAGAGGACGAAATCGACAACGACATTATGGAAGTTATCAAAGTATTGGAGGAGTATTGACATGACGAGAAGTTTATATGAAATCAATGCAGCATACTTGCAGCTGTTTGAAAGAATTGATCCAGAAACAGGAGAAATCCTGTTTACAGATGAGGAATTGGATGCAATCAAAGAAGAATTTGAAGTAAAAGCTGATAATATCGGCTGTTTGATTAAAGAGGTGAAGGCACTGATCAAGGCAAGAAAAGAAGAAATCGATGCTCTTAAAATGAAAAATGATTCAGACCAGAAGCGAGTCGATCATTTGGAAAAATACTTGTTAAATGCGATGATGATGCGTGGTAAAAAGAAACTTGCTACCGCAAGAAACACCATAAGTACGAGAAACACAAAATCAGTTTCTATTGATGCAGAAATTCTCGTACCTAAGGAGTATTTAAAAGTGAAAACAGAAACATCACCAATGAAGAAAGAAATCGGTGCAGCACTGAAACAAGGCATCGACGTGCCCGGCTGTAGTTTAGTAGAGAAAACGTCATTAACAGTTAAATAGGAGGATAAAATGGAACCAATCAACGGATGGAATGAATTAGAAGAAGCAGGAAGTTTTGAAAAAATTGAGCTAGGTGGACACATATGTATAATCGTTGGCGCACGCACAGAAGTATCGAAAAGTGGAAACAAGATGCTCGTTATAGCATACGACTTCGCACCAGAAGATAAGCAACCAGGTTATTATGATGCGATGCTGGCAGTGGACAGAAAGAAAGATCCGAATGCAAAGTGGAGAGGTACATATTATCAGGGGTATGGAACAGAACAATCAAATCCATATTTCAAAGCTTTCATCAACCGGATACTGGAATCTAATCCTGGATACGTATGGTCTTGGGATGAAGGAAGCTTGAAAGGGAAGAAATTCTGTGGCGTATTCGGTAGGGAAGAATATCTGAATGATAAAGGAGAATCGAAATTCTCTACTAAGTGTATGTATGTGAGGGCTATCTCCGAAATTGACAATGTGACAATTCCAGAAGACAAGCTGCTGAAAAAGACAAGCGCACCTTCTGGCGGATTTACACCACAGCAGGCATATGCAAGTCATCTAGATATAAGGGATGATGATCTTCCTTTCTAAGCGATGAGCAAGTTGTATAAGCGCAACGGTGTCTATTGCATAGATGCCGTTGCATTAAAACAAACGGATGAAATGTTTCTTGATTGTGGAGATACGCTGGAAGTTGATATAAAGCTCATTGACAGACGGCATATAACAGATAAACAAAGGCGTTTTATCTTCGCTTTATGCGGAGAGATAGCACGATATACGGGCTATGATTCGGAATGGGTGAGAATGGAATTACAACAACAGTATGCATCAGTAATGGAAATAGAAGTGGAAAGTCTGTCTTCCTGCAGCATGACCTACGCAAACGGCTTAATACGGGCCATTATTGACTACTGCATATATAACGAGATACCGTTTGCTAAGAAGATTATTACGGACTACGAATATACATTCGACGAAAAGCAATCATATGCATTAGCTTTAAAAAGAAGATGCGTAATATGTGGGAAACATGCCGATATACACCATGTTGATGCGGTTGGTGCAGGAAACAACCGTCATAAGATATCGCATGTTGGTAAACGCGCCTTGCCTTTGTGCAGGGGATGTCATATAAAGTGTCACACGATAGGCAATGAGGTATTCATACAAGAGAATCACTTATCACCTTTTGCCATTGATAAGAAAATGGAATATTTTATCAAAAAAGGCGAATTAAAGTTGTTTGGTGATGATTAACTACCCAGACGGACGAAAGTATACCTCAGCACAAACACCGCCCACAAAGCCCAAAAAGAGCAAATACGGAGCTGTTAAAACAGAGGTGGACGGGATAACCTTCGCATCAAAACACGAGGCATCAAGATACCTAGAATTATGGCTACTGGAGCAGGCAGGGGAGATAACAAACCTCCGCCTGCAGGTACCGTTTGGTTAATACCCAAGAGCAAGTACGGTATGCCTATTAGATACATAGCAGACTTTACGTATAACGACGGAAACGGTCAGCTGATAGTGGAGGATGCCAAAGGAGTTAAAACGCCTGTATACCGCATAAAGCGGCGCCTAATGGCGGAATTAAAGGGTATTGAGATAAAGGAGACATAAAATGAATTGGGAAGAAATGAAAAACATCGTAGAACGATGTGTGCCAGAAAATTTGCTCAAAGAGTATACGATAAGCATTGAAATAAGCGACGCGAGTGCTAACACAGATGAAACACGAATTGAGATAGACAACAGCAAGTGCGAGATTCTTGTCACAGAAAGCTAATTTTTAAAGGAGAGGAAATGTGTCAAAACAAGGATACATAAAGCTATACAGACAAATTACGGATACCCCTGTGTGGGCTGATTCGGACAAACTAAAGCTATGGCTTATGTGTCTGATGAAAGCGACACATGACGAAAAAACGCAGGTGGTAGGTAATCAAATCATAGAGCTAAAAGCGGGGCAATTTATCACAGGCAGAGCAGCTCTTTCTGACGATTTTAATCGCGATGTAAAGAAAGACCGACGTGTTGATGGACTTACGTTGTTTAGATGGTTGAGTTTGTTTGAAAAAATGGAAATGTTGAACATCAAAAAGACTAACAAATACTCCTTGATTACCGTATTAAATTGGGATAAATACCAAGGACGGCGAACATCAAATGAACAACAATTGAACAACAATCGAACATCAGATGAACAACAGTTGAACACAAACAAGAATGATAAGAATGAAAAGAAAGAAGATATATGTTATCAGCAAATCGCTGATATGTATAACAACACTTGCGTGTCGTTCCTGCGCCTTACAAAATTATCTGATGCTCGTAAAAAAGCCATCAAGGCAAGACTTAAGACTTACACAGCAGACGATTTACAAAAGGCCTTCACACTGGCAGAGCAGAGCGATTTTTTAAAGGGAGCAAACAATCGTAACTGGTCAGCGACATTTGACTGGATGCTAAAGGATACAAACTTAGCAAAGATACTTGACGGTAACTATACTAACAATTCTAGCAAAATGAGCTCCAATGAAAAGCAGCTGCCTGCATGGTGGGATAATCAAGATTTAATTAAAACTGATCCTGAATTTGATGAGGAAGAATTCGACAGGAAAATTGAAGAGCTCAGAAACAGTTTATGACGAGGGAGGAGAGAGATAAGTGGTTAATAAAAATATGACAACTTACGATAACATCCTGGATATCATCATAAGACGTCAAGGTGAGTTAAACATCAGCAACCGTAAACTTGCAAAAATAGTGGCTGTTGGTTATCACTCAATGAACAATTATTTATCGTATAAAAACAGGATGCCGGTCGATGTGATGTTTGCTACTATGCACGCATTAGGCATTAAGATGGTAATTAAAAAGTGAAAGCATACTGCATGGATGGCAGAGTAATTGATGTTGTGCCAGCCGATAAGTACGTGAAGCGGGTAGACAAAGCAGCTGCTTATATGGCTGATGCAAGAACGTATACGCTTATGTTGATACCGTCCGATAAAGCAGAAATCGAGGCAGGTCATGAATATGAGACTTACAAAATAAACGATGAAATGTATGAATCATGTTTGACAAGTAAGCACGATGAGCTTGTAAAATTTTACAGCGGTCAAACGTTGCATAAAAATAGAGCACTACATGAGCAATTATGTTTATTTTAAGGGAGGTAAAATGGAAAGCTATATCAAACATGGGGATTATCTGGAAGTAATGAAAGATATTCCAGACAAAAGTATTAACATGATACTGTCCCTTACGGTACAACGAAATGTGAATGGGATGTTGTTATTCCGTTTGATAGATTGTGGGAGCAATACTGCAGAGTAGCAAAAGACAATGTAGCTATTGTTTTGTTTGGTAAGGAATAAAACACAGTTACAGCTTTTTTAGAGAGAGGTGTAAGAATTGAAAATAGAATTATATAACGACCATTTTGAAAACGCCAAACGATACCAGATACCAAGAGCACAGCTGATAATAGCTGATATACCATACAACATAGGGACAAACGCATACGGATCGCGTTCAGACTGGTATATTGACGGCGATAACAAAAACGGCGAGAGCAGCAAAGCAGGAAAAGCCTTCTTTGATACAGATGATGATTTCAAGATTTATAATTTCTTCCAGTTCTGTGTACGATTATTAAAAAAAGAACCTAAAGAAACCGGGAAGGCGCCTTGCATGATTATTTTCTGTTCTTGGCAGCAGCTTAATGAGATAAGGGAGTACGCAAAAGGATTTGGATTCAAACATGCCCAGCCATTATTTTTCGTAAAAAAATCATCGTCGCAGGTGCTAAAGGCTAACATGCGAGTATGTGGAGCAACAGAAACAGCGATTGTGCTGTACCGTGATAAACTGCCGAAGTTTAACAATAACGGACGCATGATTCTTGATTGGTTTGAATGGGATAGAGGCGGTAATTATCCTAAAATACATCCAACACAAAAACCAATCCCTTTATTAAAACAACTCATCCAGATTTACACTGATATCGGTGATGTGGTGATTGATCCGGTAACAGGCAGCGGGTCAACGTTAAGAGCGTGCGCAGAATTAAACCGCAGTTGTTATGGGTTTGAGATAAAAAAAGAGTATTACAATAAGTCAAAAAAGTTGATGCTCTCGGATGTTAATCTGGCGCTGGAGATTTAGCGATGAAACAGTCAGTAATAGCAGGTCATGCCATAGTAAAAATTGAAGATATACTCAAAAAGTGCGGTCTGGAAAATGCCCTTGTCACTGTTAATGATAAAGATTATGTGGCGCTAAATGAAGTAAAGAAAGCGATAAGAGAGTTATATGAAGGAGAAGAAAAATGATGAAAAGGATATTAGACGTTTGCTGCGGAAGTAAAATGTTTTATTTTAATAAAAATAATCCTCTTGTGCATTTTAATGACCTCAGAAAGTTAGAGGAACCGCTTTGTGATGGAAGAATGCTTAAGATACATCCAGATACTCAGTGGGATTTCAGACACCTGCCTGTACCGGATAACACCTATGACATGGTTGTGTTTGATCCGCCGCATTTAGTAAAGGTTGGAGATAATTCATGGTTGGCAAAGAAATATGGAAAATTACCGCCAGAATGGAAACCATACTTGAAACAGGGATTTGATGAATGTATGAGGGTGCTTAAACCATATGGAACGTTGGTATTCAAATGGAATGAAACAGATATAAAGCAAAAAGAATTGTTTGAAGTATTAGATACTATACCGATATTTGGAGATAAAGGTAGAGGGAATAAGACTTATTGGTTTGTGTTCATGAAGGAGAGTGAAGAAAAATGAAAGTATTAAAATTTAGAGCATGGGATTTAATAGAAAACAGAATGCTGCAATGGGGTGACATCATGAATCTTCCTGCATGGGAGATTTTTCCGGGCACACCAGAGCAACGTGCATTTATCGTCATGCAATATACAGGATTAAAAGACATGAATGGCAAAGAAATCTATGAGGGAGATATCATAGACATACACCAAACCGTTAATGGATGTAATATGTTTTTGATTGTGTGGAGTGACATCGGATTCAGTGCTCGTTACTTAATCGACGGTGAAATATCAAGAGAATACGAATATGATATCAAAGAATTATTAGAAGTGAACATTGGAAAATACGAGAAAAGCGTTGAAGTCGTTGGAAATATTTATGAAAATGACGAATTGCTGGAGGTTGTGAACTTATGATCAACAGAGTGGTATTAGTCGGCAGGCTTACAAAAGACCCGGTGCTGCGTAAGACTGCAAACGGAGCCAGCGTCACAAGCTTTACATTGGCCTGTACCCGCCGATACAAGCAGGAGGGACAGCCGGATGCTGATTTCATCAACACGGTAGCATGGAACAAAACAGCGGATATTGTGCAGCAGTATACGCATAAAGGCTCACTGGTCGGTGTGGAAGGAAGAATTCAGACACGCAGCTTTGATGATAAGGACGGTAAACGTGTTTATGTAACAGAAGTTGTCGCAGACAGCGTACAGTTTCTGGAAAGCAAAAGCGCTGCCGCAAGCAATGCGAATGCCTATGTACCGGAACAGGGAAGCAATCATGGCTACCAGAGTGACAACGACCAGTCCTATTCCAATGACTTTACAAGCAGCAGTACACTGGATATTGCAAGTGATGATCTACCATTTTAAGGAGGGTGTAAGATGCAGCTATTGATAAAAGATTTAAACATCAGTTATACTATCAACAATCAGTGGATTATGGATAATTGCTATATAGCAGGCGGGGCGTGTGTGAGTAATGCCACACGCCAGCCTATCCATGATGTGGATATCTATTTTAAGACAAAAGATGCAAGAGACTTGTTTATCGAGCAGGTCGGTGATGATAAATACATCACTAAAACATCAAATGAGTGGCAGGCTTTACTCATGTACGACAGCCTACTCACTGGTAAAGTTATTGAGGTTGGGAACGATAAATGTTTTGATGAGCTTAAGATTAAAATTTCATCAGACAAAAGAAAAGATAACGTTATCTACCTCATTGAAGCTGACGTTAGTTTGATAGAAGTACCGGAACCATTATTTCGAAAACAAAAATGGATGTTTGACAACGGATATGATTATGTATTGCTGGAGAGAAACCATTTTGAAGTTGATGAAAATGGCTTTATGGGAAACAGAAGCATCACATTAAAGCGCAACGATATGGTTTATCAGTTTATTTTAAGATTCTACGGTGATCCGCAGGAAATGATGGATAAGACATTTGATTTCCAACACTGCAAGATTGCTTATGATTTGGCAGCAAGAGAGTATATAACCACGCAGGAAACGTGGGAAGCTCTGTCAAAGCGAGAGCTGCATTATGTTAACTCATTTTATCCAGTGTCATCACTTAAAAGGCTTTATAAGTATGGCGGCCGAGGATTTAGCTGGAACAATGATGAGTTTGTAAAGATTATCCGAGATATTCATAAGGTGGACACAGACAATAAATTTGTAATGGAAGACCAGCTTATCGGATATTATGAGGATTTCGATTATAACGATGTATTCAGTGATTAGGAGGAAAAATAGAATGAATAAATACCAAGAAGCATTAAATATATTTTGTGAACAAAACACGTTCAAAGATATTTCAAAAGATGTTTTAAATGAAAACTATAAATTACTGCTCGAGACAATAAAAGAGCTGCAGCAATACTCGGAAGAGGTTTACTCATGATTGATATAGCACTGGCAGTAATGCTGTATTTTACCTTTTTGATGATATGTATAATCAACGAGCACGAAGGCAAGGGGTGATGCAATGCTTTATAAAGACGAGAAAGAATACCTGGAGGGTGAGCTCAGGAGCTATCGAAAGATTGTAGATATGTGCGATAAATATATACAAGCGTTAACGGATGCAGAAATAGCAAGATACGGCGTATCATCACCACACTTTAAAGAGGTGATATACGAAAACGCAGGTGATCCATACAAATGCAATTATGCAGATTTAGATGCAGAAGTAAAAAAAGCACTTCATGGGTTATCTGTATGGGACCCGAGAAGAAGATGGATTGAAGAGCGATTGAGCTGTCTTACTCCAACAGAATATAAGGTTATCAAGTACAGATATATGATGTCTACAAAAGCCACATATGAATGGATTGCAAGTGTTATACCATGCTGCAAAAATACTGTAATCAACACAATAGAAAAAGCACTTGATAAAATGCTTAAAATTCCTTAATGTTTGGTACTTATACCGCGGTATTTTGGTGTATAATCGTAATCGAGGAACAGGTATACACTGAAACTCACTTTCTCCCTTATGGTTTACTTACGCGGCATCTTAGGATGCCTGCCGTAATCTATAGAAGATTACCCACCATCCATGTATCGTCTGTAGATTAGGGTAAAATGCTTCCTTGCTTCAAAAACACCCTAAACGCGAAATTACGAAGCAAGCGTTTTAAGGGCCTGGGCTGACGAAATGAGCTTGGCAAACCAGCAGTAAACGAGTTGGTCAATGATGAGATAGCGCACTCATGTAGGGAGACATAAAAAAAGGCGCTGTGATTGATATCAAAGCAGGAATGAACCTCATATTGTTGAGAACGCCTGTTAGATATATTGGTTGCCCTGGTGGCGGAATAACCAAAAGGAAATAGCGGTAAGGAATCCTAAGCAGACTTACCAGCGTAAAGCGTCTGAAAAGGGCGCTTTTAATTTACCTTTCTTTGTAGTATGATGGTATTAAGGATGGTGGTAAAATGTCAAATTCATGGAAGACTTCATTTTATGATAGTTATGTAAAACAAAATTTCAAGAAATCCAGAAAGTTGTTATTAGACAATATGCCGAAAAAGCTTTTGAAATTTTGCAGCGGTGGTTTTAATGCTGATGGCAATAATGATTTTTTAGAAACTATAAAAAATAATGAGATGTGGTTCTCTAATCCTATAAAATTTAATGATCCATTTGATTGTGGATTGTATTTAGGAGAGGAGAATATTGAACAACAATTTTTTTCATTATTAAGTAAGCAAATGAAATTACCAGAGTTTTATAAAAAAATGAAAGAAACATATGACACAAACCCTGACTTAAAAAAGATTGCTGATAATAAAAATAAATTAGTAAGAAAAGAACTTGATGACTTTAGAAAACATATGCGTGTATGCTGTCTTTCTTCAAATGAAAATCTATATAAGAATTTAATGTGGGCGCACTATGCTAACTGCCATAAAGGTTTTTGTATTGAATACGATGCAAAAAAGTTATTTGACTGTAATATGACTTTGATTCCCGTACACTATAAGGATGATATTACTCCTTTATGGTTGTATATGTTATCGGAGCAAAAAAATTTACAAGAATTACAATTGAATGCAATATTTACAAAATCAAAAGAGTGGGAATATGAGAATGAATGGAGAATGCTTTATCTTGATGATTCTAATGAAAAGATGGGTTTAAGAATAAAAACAATATCAGCTGAAAGTATATACATTGGATGTAAAGCTAGTGATGTTTTGAAAAATAGAATAAAAGAAATTTGCGTTGACAAAGATATACCATGTTATCAAATGAGAATGGAATCATCTTCATTTAAATTAGTGATTGAAAATCAGCACCCAATATGAGGTGCTTTTAATTTAGTTTTGTTACATAGATAATGTAATAATATAGTTTATAATTCAAAAGAGAAAGGATGTGTGATAAAATGTACTTAAGAAAAAGTAAATTTAAAGGGGATTTTATCATGATATCTGAAAAACTTATTATGCGGTTTGGTGGGGAGAATGATATTGATTTAGAAACATTATCTGTATCGTTAAACGCCACAGTTGATACATTGAAGAATTTATCTAACAATCTCATAAGCGAGAACGATTTTTGCAAGTTTAAAGTTTTGAATATACAAAAAGGGAGCTTTGTAATAAATATTGAACAAATAATGGAAATTGCTCCAACAATTATGCCTATGGTGCCGACTGTCATAAAAGCGTTTAAAGAAGTGTTAGAGATAAGAAAGTTTCTAAAAGGCAATCCTCCTAAAGAAATCGTCAAGAGTGATGATGTAACTAAAATAGAAAATAAATACGGCGATATTTATTATGCTAATACAATGACCGTAAATATTTACAATAACGATATTGAAAAAGGAATGGCCACAACAGCAAAAACAGTTTTAAACGATAATGATAGAACAGATCTTTCTTATGAATTTGTCGATGAAAAGGGAAAGAAAGATTGTTTGGATTTAAATAGAGAAAATCTATCTTATTTATCAATACCTCAAGATGTTGATAAATTTAATAAAGGGATAGAAGAAAACGAAGTTATAACATGGGTTAAAGTGAATAAACCAGATTTAAACGGAAAGTCGCAATGGGGGCTGACTCTAAATGGCAAGAGGATATCTTGTATCATTAGTGATCAGGAGTTCCTTGATAAGGTACATGATGACGAAATTCCCTTTTTGAGTAATACAAAATTATATGTGAAGATGGTAGTGAGATATAAAATCAGAAGCTTGGAAAGCGGCGAATCTTCTGAGATAATCAGTAGAAATATTATCAAGGTATTTGAAATACAGAATGATTAGCACCCAATGTGGTGCTTTTCTTTTACCCAGGATGACGGTATCATCATCAAAACTCTGGAAGGTGATCATTTAGCTAAAGCAGGTGATTACATTATTAAAGGCGTACAAGAAGAGGCTTACCCATGCAAACCGGAAATCTTCAAAAAAACATATGAGGTGATAGAAGGATGAAATACATTGACAATATCGTGACCAATATTTTGAGAATAGTAATATTGATAATCGCATTGTACATGTGCGTACATTATTCAATGTGGTGGATACTCTTATTGCTACTTTGGTGATATGTATGATAACAGTATGTAAGGACTGCCCTAAACGCCATCCAGGATGCCACGGAGCGTGCGAATGGTACAAGGCAGAGCGTAAGGCATTGGACACGGAAAACGCACGCAGGCGGACTGAAAACACAACTGGATATAATGCGAGCAGTCATTGGAATTATAACAAAGCAAAATGAAAGGAGAGATTATATGGCGGTTATTGACGAAGTAACCAAGCAGCAAGCAAAAGAACTATGGCTTGAAGGCAAGAAATATAAAGAAATATCAGAGATAACTGGTATAAAAGAATCCTCCATAAAATCATTAGCAAGTCGCATATGGAAGAAAGAAGAGTTGCAACCAAACAGAAAAAAAGTTGCAAACAAGGTTGCAGTTGCAAATAGAGACAAAGGACCACCCAAAACAGAGTTACTGCCGGAGGAAATAGAAACACTGAACAATGAGGAGCTGACCGAGAGACAGCGCCTTTTTTGTTTGTATTATGTAAGATGGTTTAATGCGACAAAAGCATACCGCAAGGTGTATGATTGTGATTATACAACAGCGATGACAAACGGAAGCATGCTACTGAGAAATACTAAGATACAAGAGCATATCCAAGCAATCAAGGACGCTAAGATAAAGCAGGCCATGTACACAGCTGAGGATTTCTTCCAGAAAATGATGGATATTGCTTATTCAGATGTAACAGACTTTCTTTCATTTGGCAGACGTAAAGAAAAGAAAACAGGGTTAGAATATAACTATGTTGATTTCCTTGACAGCTCAGAAATAGACGGCACACTTATCCAAGAGGTGAAACAAGGCAAGGACGGCTGCTCTATAAAACTTGTCAGCAAAGAGTTTGCGCTAAAATGGCTGGATAAGCATTATAGCGAAGCTACGGACTTACAGAAAGCACAGATCGAGCAGTTAAGAGCGCAGACGGATAAGCTGAAAGCAGATAACGAGAACGCACCAGATGATAGTACACAATGTGCAATGGATGCTATTACAGGTATTGTAGAACAAATGCAACCTTTAAAGGATGATGATGTATGACACAGCCTATGTTGCTGTTATCCCCTAAGTTCAAAGATTTCCTTCGTGTAGATACTGATCGCGAGTTCCTTGAGGGTGTAACAGCTTGTGGAAAGACTACAGTCGGCATATTCAAGTTCATGTGCAAGGTTGCAGCATCAGACATAAGGTTTCATGTAATAGCGGGTGCAGACCTAGGAACAGTTGAGAAGAACGTTATCAATGGCGAGCGTATGTTATTGGACCAATTCGAAAAGGTGGCAAACTATCACCCATCGGGAAAAGGCAAGATAAGGTTACCTCATATTGAGTACAAAACAAATAAAGGCATCAAGATCGTGTATATCTGTGGCTACGACAATAAGAAACGTTGGCAGAAGGTCCTAGGCGGTCAAGTAGGATGTGTGTATGTTGATGAGGTAAACATTGCTGATATGGAGTTTTTGCGTGAGATATCCCACCGCTGTGTTTACATGATGACGACTTCAAACCCTGATGATCCTTCTCTTCCTGTATATGATGAGTTCCTCAACCGTTCAAGGCCCATAAAAAGATACCGGAAGGATTATCCGGAAGAACTGCTTGATATGCTGAATCAGCCAGCAGAGAAAGGCTGGATACATTGGTATTTCAACTTTAATGACAATGCAGCGCTTACGCAGGAAGCCATAGAGCGCAAGAAAAAGGCAGTGGCACCTGGTACGAAAATGTATAAGAATAAGATTCTTGGCCTACGTGGTCGTGCTACAGGGCTTGTATTTCCGAATTTCGGTAGAAAAAAGAATGTCATATCAAAAGCTGATGCGAAAAAGTTTGTGTATCGGTATTTTAGTGCCAGTGTGGATACGTCATATTCAGCTAATAGCCCAGATACGATCGCATTGCTATTTCTGGGCATCACAACGTGCGGGAAAGTCGTTATACTTGATGAGGAAGTTTATAACAACGCAGATCTTAACATACCGTTAGCACCTAGCGATGTTGTGAAACGCTTGCTAGATTTTTTGGAGCGTAACCGTAAAGCATGGGGATTCGCGAAAAATGTGTTTGTTGACAGTGCAGACCAGGCGACTTTGACAGAGTTGTATAAGTATAAACGTACGCATCCATGTATTTACTCGTTTAATGATGCTTGGAAGGAAACTACAATAATCGACCGTATCCATATGCAACAGGGGTGGATATACTTCGGCGATTATCTCGTAGTCGATACCTGTGTACACCACATACGGGAGTTAGAGGTATACAGCTGGCAAGAAGATAAGTACGAACCAGAGGACAGAAACGACCACACGATAAACGCAAGCCAGTATGGTTGGTTACCATTTGTGAAATATATTAGGACACAGGAATAGGAAGGGGAGAGGCAATGAAATTATTTAATAAAGCAAAGAACGTGATAAGAGCATGGCTTGATATCACACCTGCGCAAAAAAACATTTATTATCTGAACGAAACATTTAGCTTTGAGTCAAATGCCATCAAAAATAGAATATGGATGCGCGGCGACCCAGAGGAACTGGATGAGTTTTACAAGCAGTTGCCTAGGGATAATTCTTATTTTTGGGCAGCAAGTCCACGTATTAAGATACGTAAGATTCACTCCGGCCTTCCTGCGCTGATGGTCCAGGTGTTGACTGATATCGTCATACGTGACCTTAATGGCATTGATGTGGCAAATCGACAATTAGATTGGGATGAGATAAGCAAAGACAACAAATTTGACGAGGTGTTGCGTAAGGCAATCAAAGATGCACTGTCCATAGGAGATGGTGCTTTTAAAATATCATTCGACACCAAGCTATCAAAATACCCCATCATAGAGTTTGTACCAGGTGACAAAGTAGAGATTGTATATGAGAGAGGGCGTTTTGTTGAGTGTGTGTTTAAGACAGAGTATAAGTATGCACACAAACGATATGTGCTGTATGAGCACTATGGTAAAGGATATGTCAAAAATGTCTTGACAGAATGGGGCATAGATGACCCGCTTCCCTTGTCGACGATACCGCAGACTGCTAAGCTCATTGATGTGGCCTTTGCCGGGTATAAGCTACCGGACGAAAACGGTGAGAATGAAGTCATGGGACGCTTTGCAATGGCTGTACCATTTAAAATCAAAGATTCCACCAAGTGGGAGAACCGTGGTGAAAGCATCTTTGACAAAAAGACTTCTTCGTTTGATGGCCTTGATGAGATTATCAGTCAATGGGCTGATGCAGTGAGAGCGGCTAGGACAAAACAATACATCCCTGATGCACTTATTCCACGTGACCCGGAAACCGGACAGATGCTAGCGTTCAATCAATATGATGACCGTTTCTTAATGGTCGAAGGAAATATGCAGGAAAAAGGTAAAAACCAGATTGATGTGACACAACCTGTAATACCATCAGAAAATTATCTGCAATCGTATATCTCCTTTCTAGATCTGTGTTTACAAGGCGTCATTTCCCCATCAACATTAGGCATCGACACAAAAAAGATGGATAACGCGGAGGCGCAGCGAGAAAAAGAGAAGACTACGCTATATACAAGAAACATCATCATAGAGGCTATTCAAAAGACATTGCCAATGCTTGTGAACTGTGCCATCAAGGCATACGATGAATACACAAAGCATTCAAGCGGTGATGATGTTGAAGTGACTGTAAATTTCGGTGAATATGCCAGCCCCTCATTTGAAGCGACAGTGGAAACCGTTGCCAAAGCAAGACCGGGTAAAGTCATTATGTCGGTTGAGGCATCAGTGGATGAAATGTATGGTGATAGTAAAGATGAGGAATGGAAAGCAGAAGAAATAAAGCGGCTACGTATTGAAAATGGCGTCATGGAAACTCAAGAGCCTGTTATATCAGAGTTTGATGATTTAGGCGGTACGATACCTACACCAGAAGATTATGAAGGTGAATAATGGCAAAGAAAGTGAAAGATCCATATGCACTGAGGGATATCTTCAAGGAAATGGAGATGGAGCTCGTGGCATCACTGCGCCGTAACTTTATCAATCATAAAGTTGAAGAACAGGCGCACGGATTTAGCTGGGAAATGTGGCAAAAGGCTAAACTGCGTAACTTGCAGGAGTACCGCAAGGAGACAACCAGCGTCATATACAGGTTTAAAAAGCGAATCAGCGCAGCGATTGAGCAGGTCTTACGTAATCACTTTAGCGTAGGAGAGCGTAAAGCTGATATTAAACTGCCGCAGGATGGAGTCAGCACTGCTCTGCCTGGCGAAGAACCTCCACAGGAAAAACAGTTTTTCAGCATGAACAAGAAAAAGCTTGACGCACTGATCAAATCAACAAAAAATGACTTTGAGGATGTGCAACAAGCTGTATATCGCAAGATGGATGACGTGTACCGTCAAACAATCTTTAAGACTGAGTTTCAGCTGTCCAGCGGGGCTATATCACTTGGTAAGGCAATCGATAAGGCTACAGAGGATTTTCTTGCCAAGGGCGTTAACTGTATAGCCTATAAAGATAAAAACGGCGAGATTATAAGATACGTGAATATTGCAGACTATGCGGAAATGGCATTGCGCACAGCGAGCCATAGAGCAACATTACTCGGTGAGGGCAGCAAGCGTGACGAGTTAGGTGTGCATCTGGTCTTTGTATCAGCCCATGCGAACGCCTGTAAGCTTTGTTTGCCTTGGCAGGGACAAATACTCATTGATGATGTTTTTAGCCATCCCAATGATGAATACATTGCAAAATACAAAGAGAAGTATAAGCTGCTGTCCGATGCTATTAAGGCAGGACTTCTGCACCCAAATTGCAGGCACACGCTTGCTACGTACTTTGAGGGCGTGACAAGGCTGCCAAAACCGCAAGACCCAAAAATAGCCCTAGAAAATTACAACTATGAGCAGCGGCAGCGAAAGCTGGAACGAGAAATCAGAAAACGTAAAAGGATACTTGCTGGAACTGTGGAGGACGAAGACCGGAAAGAGGCAAGAGCTGGTCTAAGGCAGGCACAGAAAAATCTTAGAGACTTTCTGGATGCACATCCTGAATTTAAGCGCAGCCAACGCAAGGAGAAAGTGCACGGTACTTCTGTGAAGCTTGGCAATGGGACGGGCGGCGCCGCTGCCAAGTCTAAAGGTAAATACGTCGAGTCAATTACCCCCTCAGAGATTGACAAGTACATCGAAAAGTACGAAAATGAAATAAAGGATTTACCGGTTGAGAATGCTTATGTCATTCAAGAGGATGGCAAGGTCTTAAAATATGTAGGTAAAGAGGCAGCTGTAGCCTTTGAAGATGCAATACTGAAAAACGCAACGTTGCTGCATAATCATCCCGTTATCACCGGAGAGCCAAGCAATAGCTTTCAGGAGGACGATTTTGCATTTCTGCAGAATTTCGGAACAGAGATTAAACGGCTGCGAGCTACTTATGGCAATACGCGCTATGAAGTAGAGGTACTAAAGGACCTCAGTGAGGTATCATATCGGGATATAAAGTTAAGAGCGAGCATGGACGTGGATATATTTGCTGAATTTATTGATTTTGGAGATCTAGCCTTTGAGCTGTTAGATAGGGAGGGATATGTTAGATATGCCAAAACAAAAGTTGAATAAAAAGCAGCAAGAGCTTTGGGACGAATTACAGCGTAAAACTGATGAGTTTTATGACAATGTCCCCGAAGAAGAAAAGCAGAAGTGGCCTAATGGTGATCTATACCTCCCTCTTAGAGTCATGGAGCAAGAGTATTTAAAAAGAATTAGAGAAGCAGCAAACGAGCACTCATAAACTGGGTGCTTTTTTAGTGGAGGAACATCGTGAAAAAGGCAAATAGGAAGCAGCAAAAGATTGTGCAGGAACTTGATTACAAGATTGATGAGTACTATAAAACACATGATGATGAAAGTGATGATTTATTTCGCATGCAAGCACATTATCACAAGAAAATAAAAGAAGCTGGTAAAAGATATGTGCATGCATAGCTTTTGTGAGACAGTAGAAGACCAGTATCATGATAAAAGATTGATGTGCAGGACGTTGAAAATAAAGCGTTCCTGCATTTTTTGCGGAAGAACGGAAAGAGAGGTAAGGCACGTGAAAGACCCACCCAAGCGCAAACTACCGTATTTTGGTAAGCATTTGAAGTGAAGGACGGTATAGAGTTAAGGCGGTGATTAACATGTCTTGTAAAAAGAAAGGTAAAGGCGGACGTAAATAGTTTGCTTTTTTATGCCCAACCATGACAAGGCTTTAAAAGGTGCATGTCCGAAAGGATAGGGGAGCACACCCGAATAAACAGGAGGAAATTAAAAATGAGAAATTACCTAAGATATCCGTTGAATATTCAGCTTTTTGCAGAAGATGGAAGCGGCGGAGAAGGGGGCGATACCGGGGCGCAAGCAGGAGCGCAAGTGACAGCCACACAAAAGATTGATTATGACAAGCT
>ENA-OQJU01000723-OQJU01000723.1-human-gut-metagenome-genome-assembly--contig:-NODE-723-length-16429-cov-18.105553_pt1 | contig 16429 bp, 9 predicted proteins | sample MGYA00242608_ERZ504774 | MGnify/ENA primary metagenome ERZ504774 (study PRJEB26092, sample SAMD00036349) | human gut metagenome | host: Homo sapiens | study: EMG produced TPA metagenomics assembly of...
TGGTTCCTCACGCAGAAGATCTCGTGGAACGACACCACCAAGTTCCCGCACCACTCGTTCATGTGGGAGGGCATCGATGGCACGCGTATTCTCACGCACTTCCCGCCCTCGGATACCTACTGCTCGTGGATGAGCATGCACGAGCTGATGTATTCGCAGCGCAACTTCCTGGACAAGGACCTCTCCCGTAACGCGATTCTGCTGTACGGCTTCGGCGATGGCGGTGGCGGCCCCACCCGTGAGATGACCGCGCGCATCCGCCGCGACCATGATCTCGCCGGCGCGCCGAAAATCGAATTCGGTACTCCCGACCAACTGTTCGACCGTGTGCGTAAGGATATCGTCGACGATGCGCAAGGGGAGACCCCGGTGTTCAAGGGCGAACTGTACCTTGAACTGCACCGCGCTACCCTCACCGCCCAGCAGGACATGAAGCGCGGCTGCCGCCAGGAGGAGTCGATGCTGCGCGTCACCGAATACCTGTGCGCCGCGGCCCGCATCAAGAACCCGGACTATGTCTATCCGCGCGAAGAGCTGGACCGTATTTGGAAAACGCTGCTCCTGAACCAGTTCCACGACATTCTGCCCGGTTCGGCCATCGCATGGGTACACCGTCAGGCGCGGACCGAATACGCGCGTGACATCGCTCGGCTGAACGAGATCGCCCTTGAAGCCGGGCGCGCGATCGCAGTCGTGGAACCCGATGACGCAACCATAACCGACGCCGTAATCGCCCCATATTCCCGCCAAGCCTGTGAGACGTGGGTGGTACGCCCGGCTTCGAGCCGAGCCGAAGCGGGAACCGCATCCATGGCTCGGGTCGCCGTTACCCATGACGGCGATACGATTGTGCTCGACAACGGCCGACTGCACGTGCGCATTGAAGCCGACGGCACCGTTTCGTCAATCGTCGATCAGCGAACCAATCGTGAACTGGTGCCCGCCGGCACCCGACTGGGCCGCTACGAAATGCTCAAAGACGAACCCTTCCACTGGGACGCTTGGGATATTCAACGCGATGCATTCCTCACCGCCAACGCGCTCAGCGAGGCATCGATTGCAAGCGTGGACGAAACCGCCAACGGTGGGGCCGTCGTGCATGCTGTCACTCGCGCGAAGGGCGTTGAAATTCGTACGGGCATTGTCTTAAGGCCGGGCTCCGCCACACTGGACTTCACCGCCGATGTGGACTGGCATGCCGTCGAACAGTTCCTCAAAGTGGATATGCCGGTCACCGTGCAAGCGGTGAACGCGCAATACGAATGCCAATACGGTCTGGTCGAACGCCCCATCAACAAGAACACGCGCAGCGATGATGCCAAATTCGAAAGCTGCACGCACCGCTTCGTGCGTATCGCCGACGCCGACTATGCCGCCGCTGTGGTCAACGCCTCCACCTACGGCTCCGACGTCAGCCCCATCCACGCCGATGCGGCACATGGCACCGGCCGCGGCACCATGGTGCGGCTCTCGCTGCTGTCCGCACCGCTGTACCCCGACCCACGCACCGACCAAGGCGCACACTCCTTCGCGTGGTCTCTGGTCGCTGACGCCGATATGAATGCGGTGCTGGACGAAGCGGCGCGACTCAACAGCCCCGTAATAGGGGAGTTGCCTGATATGGCGCCGCTGGTCTCGCTCGCCGACGCCACCGGCGTCATCGTATTGGACTGGATCAAGCTCGCCGATGACGGTTCCAGCGATCTGATCGTGCGCCTGTACGAGGCCGCCGGCGGCAATGCCACGGCCACACTGCGCCTTGACGCCGCTCTCTCCGATGCCAAGGCCGGCGTGCGGGAGGTGAATCTCATGGAGGAGCCGGAGCTGGATGCCGAACTGCCGCGCGCGCTCGCCGGTGACGAACCAATGCCTGCCGACGGTGCGGTCGTTTCGTTGGCGCCATTCCAGCTCGCCACGCTGCGTATTCGCCGATAAGGGATATTGGGCCTAGGCTCGATATTTTGGGTCGCGCCCAACCGTAACGGAACCGGAACAGACCGGCTCTGCCATACGGTTGGGCGCGGCCCATTATTGTATGAGAAGAGGGAGAGCGATCCCGTTGGGCAAATATCAATGCGACACGCGCGGATGAATTCGTTGCGCGCATGTTTTGATTGTGTTATGTTTTTACTAAACCGATTTAGTTAACAGGTTCGCGACTGGCCGGAAACTAAAACGGTTTAGTCTCAGCGATGAGAACTGAATAAAGGTTGTGATACCACGTCAATCACCGCGACGGGTGACTGTGCTGGAGCACAACGATTAGGTTTCTCCGTCCACAGTAGGGCGGGATGAAAAAGGAATCAAAAGGAAAGGGAAACATCATGTTTTCTATGAAGAAGATTCTCGCCATCGCCGGTGCCGGTGCGATGCTCGTATCGGTGGCTGCCTGTGGTAGCGGAACTGCGGGGGATGACGGCGGCAAGAAGGAGATCTCCTTCCAGACCTGGAACCTCAAGAACGACAAGTACACCCCGTATTTCGAGGCGCTGATCAAGGCCTATGAGAAGGACCACCCGGATGTCACCGTCAAGTGGCTTGACGCCCCGTCCGATGGTTACGAAGACAAGCTGTCCAGCCAGGCTGCGGCCGGCGAACTGCCGGACATCGTCGACGGCGGCAACTCCATCCTGTACGGTCTTGCCAAGGCCGGTGCGCTGCTCGATGTCTCCAAGCAGGCTCCGGATGCGGAAAAGGACTACTACGAAGGCGCATGGAAGTCCGTGACCATGCAGGGCAACGGCATCGAGAAGGGTGCCTACGGCCTGCCGTGGTATGTCAACGATGGCCCGACCTACTGGAACACCGAGCTCATGCAGAAGTGCGGCCTTGATCCGAACAAGATTCCGACCACATGGGATGAATACTTCGCCGCCGGCGACACCATCGTGCAGAACTGCAAGGATGTCTACCTGGGCACCACGATGGGTTACAACACCGAAGATCTGATGACCGCAGGCGTCAAGTCCTTCATGAACGATGACCACAGCAAGTACACCTTCAATGATGAGGCCGGCGTCAAGCAGATCAGCCGCTTCGTTGAGCTGTACAAGAAAGGCGGCATCCCGCCGGAGGCCCTCGACTCCTCTTGGAGCCAGGCCGCCGATCTCTTCCAGCGCGGCAACCTGGTCTCCATGGCCGGCTCCGCCTACTCCGCTGACGGCTTCAAGCAGAACGCTCCGGACCTCTACAAGAACCTCGCAGTCGGCCCGCGTATCAGCAACGACGGCAAGTCCGCTTCCGTGGCCTACGAGATGCTCGGCATCAGCGCCAACTCGAAGCACCCCGACGTCGCCATCGACTTCGCCCGATTCGTGACCAACGAGAAGAACCAGATCGAGTTCGACAAGAAGGCCTCCGTGTTCCCGTCCGCCAAGGGGGGTCTGGATGACGACTACTACAAGAGCATCGACGAAAGCACCCTTGAGGGCAAGGCTCTGAAGATCACGCTCGACCAGGTCAAGGACGGCTACGGCTCTCGTCCGTCCGAGTTCACCGACAACAACGGCTCCAAGAACTTCCAGCAGCAGATCGCCCTCGCTATGCAGGGCAAGCAGACTGCCAAGGAAGCCCTTGACAAGTCCGTCGAGTTCGCAAACGAGAAGCTCGCACAGTGAGCAACGCGGCACTCGCCGCTGACAGGTCGGAGGCCCGCACGGCCTCCGACCGGCCTGAACCGATGAACCTCAACCACGGCAAGAAGCAGAATCGTAGCTTCGGCACCATCATTGCCCCCTACCTGTTTGTTCTGCCAGCGTTCGTGATTGTGTTTGTATTCATCGTTCTTGCGGCACTCAACACTTTCAGGCTTGCCTTCACCAACTCCACGCTGCTCCGTCCGGGAACCTTCGTCGGACTCGAAAACTTCATCAAACTGTTCCATGACGAGTACTTCCTCACGGCACTGCTGAACTCCACACTCTACGTGATCTGCGTAGTGCCGTTCATGGTGATCCTCCCGTTGATCCTGGCCTATCTGGTCAAGGGCAACTCCCGCATCATGGGCTTCTTCCGCACCGCCTTCTACATGCCGGTGGTTATGTCCGCCGTTGTGGTGGGTATGATCTGGACCAACCTGCTGGATTCCGCCGGTCTGGTCAACGCCGTGCTCAAGGCATTGAAGATCATCTCCAAGCCGGTTCCATTCCTCACCGATCGATGGGGCGTGCTCTTCAGCTCGATGTTCGTGACAATCTGGCTGGGCCTCGGCTACTACATGGTCATCTACCTGACCGCCCTCGCCAACATCGATGAATCCCTTTACGAAGCCGCCTCCCTCGACGGCGCTGGCCCTGTCCGCCAGTTCATCTACGTGACAATGCCCGGCGTGCGCTCCACGATGATGCTCATCATGATGCTGTCCACCATCGCCGCATTCCGAGTCTTCAACGAAATCTACGTGTTGACCAACGGCTCCGCAGGCCCCGGCGGCATGGATATGACGATGTCGATGCTTATCAAGCGCGAAGGCACCGGTATCCAGGCCCGCACTGGTTACGCGAGCGCCATCTCCATCGTCGTGCTCGTCATCGTCGGCGTCATGCTCATCGTGCAGCAGATCGTACAAAAGCGAGGTGAGGACTGATGAATACCAACACGCATAAGGTCACCGTCGGCAAAGTCGTCCAGTATCTGATTCTGATTCTGATGTTCCTGCTGCTCGTCGGCCCGTTCGTCTGGGAACTGTCCCTGTCGTTCAAGGGCAAGGGCGACAACGTCTACGCCGTGCCTCCCTACCTGATGCCGAAGACCCCGACGCTGGACAACTACATTTCCGTGTTCAAGCAGGTCCCGGTATTCCACTACATGCTCAACACGCTGGTGGTCTGCCTGATCTCCATCTTCGGCAACGTGGTCTTCTCCACGATGGCCGGCTACGCACTGGGACGCCTGAAGTGGCGTGGCCGCGGACTGGTGTTCACCATGTTCATGGGCACCATGGTCATCCCGATCGAAGGCGTGATGATCTCCCAGTTCCTGATCATTCGCTCCATCCACCTGCAGAACACACTGCTGGCAGTCGCACTGCCTGGCCTGTGCGGCGCCATCAACATCCTGCTCATGACCAACGCCTTCAAATCCATTCCAATGGAACTCGAAGAGGCGGCCATGGTGGACGGTGCCAACCTATGGCAGCGGTTCTTCCACATCTGTGTACCGCAGGTCAAAGGCACGATGACCGTTGTCGGCATCTTCGCATTCGTCGGTGCCTGGAACGACTTCCTGTGGCCGTTGATCGCGATCTCCGATGAAAGCAAGTACACCTTGACCCTCGGCATGAACCGACTCAAGGGCATGTTCATCCAAGATCCGCGACTGATCGCCGCCGGTGCGCTCGTCTCGCTTATCCCGATCATCGTCTTCTTCTGCTGCTTCCAGCGCTACTTCTTCCGTGGCTTGGAACAGGGTGGACTCAAGGGCTGAGCGGACTGGAAAAAGGAGGTACTCCAATGAAATTCGGAGTCAACTACACGCCGTCGCATGGCTGGATCCACGCATGGCTCGACCCGGACTGGGACGGCATCGACAATGATCTCAAGCAGATCAGCGAACTGGGTATGGACCATGTGCGCATCTTCCCGATCTGGCCGTATCTGCAACCTAATCGCACCTGGATCAACAAGAAGGGCGTGGCGGATGTGCGCCGCATGGTGCACATCGCCGGCGAGCACGGTTTGGATGCCTATGTGGACGTGTTCCAAGGGCATCTGTCCAGCTTCGACTTCCTGCCTTCATGGCTGGTCACCTGGCATGCGGGCAACATGTTCACCGATGCGGACGCCGTTGCGGCCGAGCGTGAACTGGTCAAGACCATGACCGATGAGCTGTCCAAGGAACCCGCGTTCAAGGGTCTGACCTTGGGCAACGAGGTCAATCAGCTGTCTGACAGGCCGCATCCCACGAAGATGAGCGCCACGGACCGGCAGATCGACGCATGGCTGGACGCGCTGCTTCCGACCGCCGCCGGTGAAGGGCACAATGCGCTGTACAGCGTCAACGATGGCACCTGGTTCATCGATGGGCACCCGTTCACTCCGGTGCAGTCCGCCACCAAGGGTGATATGACAGTGATTCACTCCTGGGTGTTCAACGGCATCGCGCAAGGATACGGCGCCACCAGTGAGGAGTGCTCGTCGTACGCACTGTACCTGGCCGAGCTGGCCAAGGCGTTCGGCAAGGATCCCGAGCGCCCGGTGTGGCTCCAGGAAGTCGGTGCGCCGGAGAATGTGCTGGAAACCGACTACACGCCGGAATTCTGCCGCAAGACCGTTGAACGTGCCATGGATTGCCGGAACCTGTGGGGTGTGACGTGGTGGTGCTCGCACGATGTGCCCACCAGCATGGAAGACTTCCCGTTCTTCGAGCACTCTCTGGGCTTGTTCGACGAGCAAGGCCAGCTGAAGCCGATCGGCCGTACGTTCGGGGAACTCGCCGCACAGTACCGTTCCGCATTGCCGGCTCAGCCGAAGACCGTCGCCGTGGTGATTGATGTGGATGAGGCCGGAAACCCGGTGAACCGCAGTGCGCTCGGCCCGGGAGGCTCGGTGTGCGACCTGTGGATGAAGCTGCAGGTGGCGGGCCAGCGCCCGACCATCATCACCTCGCAGGTGGCGGCCAATCAAGAGGCGCTCGCGCAGCGTGGCATTCTGGAATTGCACGCTGACGAACACCCCTATGCCGCCCGTTACTACACTGCGGTTTCGGACCCATCGTTCGAAACGGCTGATTAAACCGATATCCGGTTGTGGAATCATCTACTCCTTGTTCCACAGCCGGATATTTTCAATTGCAGTGCGCACAATTGCAGTGCGCAGGGCAAAACATAAGACCCGGTACTCGCCGAAGAGCGAGAAGAACGAGAAGACAATATACGAGAAGGGGGAGCGCTCAATGAGCATCAATTGCGCCGCAGTGGACCGACTCATTGATTCGATGAGCTTCACGCAGAAAGTTGGCCAGTTGAACCAGCGTCTGCTCGGTTGGAAGTCCGTGGAACGCAATGCTGCGGGACGGCTGGTGGCCTCGGACGAGCTCAAGCAGGAGATTGACCGATGGGGTGGACTCGGCACCCTGTACGGTCTATTGCGAGCCGACCCATGGTCTGGTCAACATTGGGGTAACGGCATACGCCCTGAGGAGCGGACTGAGGCGATTGCCGTGGTGCAGCAAACTGTGCTGGAACGTGGCGCGCACGGCATCGGCGTATTACTTAGCGAAGAGGCGCCTCACGGGCATCAGGCGCTGGGCGGCACGGTGCTGCCCACCAATCTGGGTTTGGGCGCTACGTTTGACCCGCAGGGGGTGCAGGAAGCGGAAGCCGCGGTTGCCGCAGAACTGGCCGCCAGCGGCATTCATATCGCATTAGTATCCGGTTTGGACATCGCCCGTGACCCACGCTGGGGCCGTTGCGAGGAATGCTTCGGCGAGGATCCGCTGATGGCTGCCCGCATGTGCGAGGCCATCGTTACCGGCATGCAGGGTGAGCATCGCAGCAAGGTCGGCCACGGGGGAGTGGCCGTGGTGCTCAAGCATCTGGCGGCGCAAGGCGAGGCCGTGGGCGGCCGCAACGGACAGTCCGCCGTACTGGGCCCGCACGATCTTCATGAAATTCATCTGCCGCCGGTGGCCGCCGGTGTGCGCGCCGGTGCCTTGGGCTTTATGGCAGCCTACAACGATATCGATTCTGTACCTTGCTGCGCCAACCCGTGGCTGCTCAAGGATTATCTGCGCGACCAGCTCGGTTTCGACGGCATCGTGATGGCCGATGGCCTGGCCGTGGATCGGCTCGAAGACATGGCCGGCTCCATTCCCGCGGCAGGGCGTGCCGCACTGCTCGCCGGCGTGGACGTCTCCCTGTGGGATGAAGGATTCACCCGCCTCGAAGAATATGCGGATGACGAACAGGTAGTGGCCGCTGTCGACACGGCCTTGCGCCGGGTGCTGGAACTCAAAGCCATGTTCGGTCTCTTGCCCGAAGACGGTGCCGATACCGCCGCAATTGCCATGCCGAGCGCCGACGCCATCGCGCAGGCCACTGCGGATGGGCGTGAGCAGGCCAAGCGCATGGCCCGCGAGGCGATAACGCTGATCAATGATGGCCAGTCTGCCGCCACGCTCGACGATATCCGCAGCGTCATAGCTGATGCTCAAGCCGGCCCTGTGATTGTCGCCGGCCCGTTCGCCGACGATTTCGGCTGCTTCCTGGGCGATTACACCGCCCCTCTGCCCGCCGATGAACAGTCAAGCGTCTACCGGCAATTGGTGGCACGTCTCGGGGAGGACCGGGTTCTCTTGGCCGCCAAGCCGAGCGATGCGCCGGCCGATCAATGGGCGCGTGCGTCGACCGTGGTATTCGTATGCGGCAGCACCAGCGAACGCAGCTATGACAGTGAATTCGACGACAATGGCGCGGCGAAGGCCGTAACCGAATACGGTGCCACCTGCGGCGAAGGCGTGGACTTGTCTGACATCCGCCTGCCCTGGAGTCAGGATGACATGCTCGGTGAAGTCGCGGCATTGACCACCGCTCCAATTGTTTCGGTGGCGGTGTGCGGTCGCGCGCATGTACTGACCGATGTGCTGGAACGCTCCGCCGTGACGATCTGGGCCGGATATGCCGGCCAATATGGGCCGCAGGCCGTAGCCGACGTATTGGTTGACGGAGCCGACATGTCTGGTCGCCTTCCTGTGACCTTACCCGCATATCCCGCAGCCATTCCCGTTCGATACAATGACCGCCAAAGTGCCGCGCATGTCTACAAGGATGCGGCGGAACCGATATTGCGCGGCTTCGGCTATGGAGCCGGTTCGCTGGCGGCGGTGACGTTCAGCGAGATGCACGCCGATACGCAATCGCATCCAGGTGAAGTGCTGGTGCAGGTGACGGCACATGCTGACGATCACGGGGCCGCGGGTGCCGTGAATCTGTTCGCGCATGTCAGCGGCGGCCGCCGCATCCCACGTTTGGCAATGCTTGTCGATTCGGTATACATGGACTTGAACGCGGGAGAGCGTCGCGATATCGCGTTCCACGTGCCGTGTGATCGTCTGCGGGATGTCGGTGACGGGCAAGTTCAGGTGACCTGCACGCTGGATGGAGATTCGACGCATACGGTCACGGCGACGCTGCCGGGGGAATATTAGGGGGCATGTATGAATGTGGGGTGCGAAGCACTGGAACCGCATCACACCCCCGGATGGAGCCTGAAACCGCAAGGCATCCATCCTCGCAACCTGCAAGTCTGCGGGTTGTCACCCGATAGAGGAAACAACAAAGGAGATTATATATGTGTTGCTCACAAGGTAGTGAAGGGCGCTCGTCCATCGGACGCAGACTCGCCGCCGTCGCGGCGGGCGTAGTCGCCACAGCACTGATGCTCGGATGTTCGCTGGCCATGGGAACGGTTGCTAACGCCCAGGAGGGGGATTCCCCCGTTGCGGCGTCGCAGGAGGGTAACGGCAACAAGCATTTCATGGTGTATTACCGCGCATGGCGTGACGTGACCATGAAAGGCGTGAACACCGATTTACCGGATGACAATTGGATCTCCATGTACGACATTCCATACGGCATCGATGTCGTCAATGTGTTCAGCTACGTTCCCAGTGGCCAGGAAGCGGCGGCCCAGCCGTTCTATGACAAGCTCAAGAGCGATTACGCGCCGTATCTGCATGCCCGAGGCGTCAAACTCGTACGAGGTTTGGATTACAGCGGTGTTATGGTCGACGGTTTCAAGACGTGGATTGCTCAGCAGGGCAAAAACGTCGATAGCGCGACCGAATCGGATTATGACGCGTACGCCGATCATGTCATCGAAACGTACATGACCTCGGTTGGCCTCGACGGTCTTGACATCGATATGGAAACTTTCCCGGATGCCGCGCAGGTGGCGATTTCCGATCAGGTCATCACAGCCCTCGCCAAGCGCATCGGGCCGAAGTCGGATAACCCGGAAGGCACGATGTTCCTTTACGACACCAATGGCAGCTACACTGCTCCGTTTAAGAACGTTTCTGATTGCTTCGACTATGTTGCCTACCAGCAGTACGGTTCCGATTCGAACCGGACGGCCAAGGCCGCTGCCACCTACGAACAGTTTATCGACTCGACCAAGTTCGTTCCCGGCCTGACCTTCCCCGAAGAGGGTGACATGAATAACCGGTGGAACGACGCGACCGAACCATACCTGGACAGTCATTTCTATGATGTGGCCTCATACTCGTACGACCACAATCTCGGAGGCATGTTCGTCTACGCGCTCGACCGCGACGGACGCACCTATTCCGACGATGATTTGGCACACATCAAACCGTCGAATCTGATTTGGACGAAGACAGCCATCGCACAAAGCCAAGGCATGAGTCTGGAAAACGCCAAGCAGGCTGCCAACCATTTCCTTGACCGTATGTCCTATACCAAGGATGTTCCAGCCGAAACGCGCCAAACCGTGGCAGCGGCCACCAACCTGTATGAGGTGAACAAGGCGGTGCTCGGCGCGGATTGGAACGACGGATACAGCAACACATATGATCCGACGCTCGAACTTTCCCTGACCTCCATCGACACCACGGCACTTACCGGTGCCATAGCCAAGGCGGATGCATTGCTAGCTGACGGCGCAACCGATACCGATGTGCGGACAACGCTGACCACGGCCAGAAACGCGGCGGTCACTGGCCTGACCAGCAAGCTGTATACCGGAGCTGACGTTGTCTCCTGGACGGCATCGCTCAACACCGCAATCGCAGATGCAACGGGCGGCAAGCCCAAGCCGCAACAGCCAGGCACAGGCGAAACGGACAAACCTAGTTCCGGTGACGCATCACACAACAAGCCACAGTCTGCAACCGGACGTCTGGCAAGCACCGGTTCCGATGGCACCGTCGTGCTATCGGTCGCCGTGATTATGACGCTCGCCGGTATCAGCGTATTCGCAGTCCGCCGCCGCGGATAACACCGGTTCGAATGAACCGAAAAACAGTATTTGGGATACGGCGCGATATGCGAAGCGCCGTATCCCATGGCCCACATCGGTAGGGACGAAGTAGTACGCAGACGGTTGATCTCCGGCGTAAGCCGGAAGAAGTCAAAGGAGATTATAGATGAGATTGTCACTAGGCGATCCCGCTGGGTGTACTTCTGCCCGGGCTCAACACAGGAAATGGCTGTGCAGCGGTCTGGCCGCGGTATTGTCGATGACCACGCTGGTGGCGTTGGCCGCACCGGCCAGCGCCACCGACACAATGCCATGGGGTGTTCCTATGTTTTTGTCAACTCCTTGGGGAGTTGACGTGTCGGGATTCCGGTTGGCTGTCGTGGGCGCGCTTCGCCCTGCCGGTGGCGTCCGGCGTCCTTTCCCGTGTGGCCCGATTCAGGCTACGAGGGCTGGTTCCTGGTAGAGGACGCCGTTTTTGAGCATGCTGTAGATTACGTCGCAGCGTCGGCGCGCGAGGCAGATGACAGCGGCGTTGTGGTGCTTGCCCTGTTCGCGTTTGCGCTTGTAGTAGGCGATGGGCGGCGGGTGTTTGGCGGACGCGACGAACAAGGACTGCCACAGCGCGTTCCTGAGGCGTTTGTTGCCCCGTCTGGAGGGTCTCTCGCCCTTGATGCTGGTGCCGGACTGGCCGGTGGCCGGAGCGATGCCGGCGTAGGCGGCCAGGTGGGCCGCGCTTTTGAAGTTGGCGATGTCGCCGACGATGTTCCAGCCTACCAGGACTTCATGAAGCAGATCGTCGATCAGGGCATTTACATCCAGTGGTACGACTCAGCCACATACCCGGGTGGCGGCGTAGGCTACCAAGACATGTTCAACGGCAGCAATTCGCCGTATGTGCAGGATACGGACAAGGGCAAGATCTCTGATTCCATCTTCCTGAACTACTGGTTCAGCGGCAACATGCTTAAGGATTCGGCCGCTCACGCCGAGAGTTTCGGCATCGATCCGAAATATGCGGTGTTTGCTGGCATCGAGTCCGGACAGAAGAAGTTCGACAGTATCGGCAGCAATGCGGGCTATATGAACGTCAATCTCGACGATACAGGTAAGCCGTATGTGAGCCTCGCCGCGCTCGGCGCCGACTTCGTCTCCCGCGAACTGGGCGACGACAAGAAGGTCTATCCGAAATACCAGAACCAGGTGTTCGACCGCGAACGCCGACTGTGGACCGGCTCGTCCACCGGCGAGAAGGGCACCACCGACATCGCCGACAATTACATCGACGACGGCACGAGCAATGACGGTTGGAAGGGCTTCGCTTCCCAGATCGCCGAATGCTCCGTGGTTGGCGGTTCCATGTTCTCTACGTCGTTCAACACCGGTCACGGTCTCGAATGGCGTGATGGCGGCGAACGGACCATCGACCAGCAGTGGGGCAACATCAACCTGCAGGATATTCTGCCGACATGGCAGTGGTGGATCGATGCCGACTCCGACCCGCTGCAGGCCGACTTCGACTACGGTAAGGACTACGAGGCGGTACCACGCTTCAAGTACACCAAGGTCGGTGGTTACGAAGGCGGCGATTCGCTGGTGCTGAGCGGCAAGCTCTCCAACGACAACACCATTCGCCTGTACAAGACCGACCTGGATGTCGCTGCCGGCTCCAAGATTGACCTGACCTACAACAAGCTCAACAGCGATGATTCCAAGTTGCAGCTTGGCCTCATCCTTGCCGACGACCCCGAGACCGTGGTGCCGGTGGACGTGACGGACGGTTCGGCAGGCAACGGCTGGAAGACCGCGAGCGTGGACCTGTCCCAGTACGCGGGTAAGAAGACCGGCACGCTCGAGCTCTACGCCGTGGGCGCGGACGGCTCGCGTTCGCTCGCCACCGAAGCGCCGCTGAACGAAGCGGCGGCCGTCTCCGACGTGAAAGTCGAACCAGGCAAGGACGGCAACGTCAAGGTCTCTTGGACCAATCCGCAGGTATCCGGCGAGAAAACCGTGACCGTCAAATCCGACACCGGTTCGTGGCGTTACGCCGCGAAGCCGTATTCCCAGACCGTCAAGGTCGCCGCCGACAAGAGCAAAGTGACGATTGCCAATGCGCCGGTTGACAGCTCCCGCTATGTGGTGAACGTCGATAATGCAGGTGGCACTACCGCTACGGCAACAGGTGCATTTGCCGATGCCGCCATTGAGCCGTATCCGGCTTGCTCGGTGATCTGGAATGGCGATAATGTGACGCTGGCCCGTCCTGAGACTCAAGACTGGCGCTACCTGTACATGACCGAGAAGTGGATCGGCGAGAATGGCAAGCAGCAGCAGGAGAACCAGCTGGGTGCTAGCTACACCTACTCGCAGAACACTCCGCCAATCACTGGTATTATCCGTGGTCGTACCACACCTGCCTCATACACCAGGTCCATCCCCCGCCAGTCATGAACTGCGGGTGCAGGTCGAGGATTACAGCGGCAACAAGACCGATCCGGTGAAGATTCCGACCGCCGACGAACTGGCCAAGTGCACGGTCGCCGACCCCACCCAGCCGGATGCCAAGAAGTCCACGCTGACCGCGGTCGACGGTTCGGCCGTGGCCGACGGCAAGGCCATCCGCACGGTGCAGGCAACGGTCAAGGATTCGTTCGGCAATCCGCTGGCCAATGCCGAGGTGGCGTTTGAACTGCTCGAAGGCGTCTCGGCCATTGGCGGAAACACCACCGTCAAGACCGATGCCGCCGGCGTGGCTTCGCTGAACGTCGTGTCCACGAAGGTCGGCAAGTACACGGTGAAGGCCGTGCTGAACGGCAATGCTATCGGCAAGGGCGTCACCGTCGAATTCACCAAGGTCGCGGTGACGCCGAACAAGCCCGGCGACCAGAACAAGACTGGCGATACCAAGCCGAACAAGCCCAGCCAGAACGACAACAAGAACAATGACAAGAATGGCGCTTCGTCGAGTGCCACGGGTTCGTCGGTCATTGCGATTGTGGCGGCCATGGTGGTGCTGCTTGGCGCGGGTGCGGTGGTACTTCGCGCTCGTAGCAAGACGGAGTAGTTCGTCGCAATACGGGTGTTGATACTCGTGCCATAAGCGGGTTTTAGGGGTTGCCCAATGGGTGCCCCCCCTAAATCCCGTTTGTTTTGTCGCAAGACATATGCCGAGACCAGTGACTAAAATGCTTTAGTTATTTGACTAAAATTATTGATATCATAAGAGTTAGCGCACGGTTGATGCATATGGCCCAATGCGGGGGTGCCGTCAACCGTATCGCAATAGTCGCAATGCGGTCGTAAAAAGGAGTGTTCATGAGATCTGCTCGCGAGGCATCGTCATCGTCTGACGGCACGCAGCGTGTGAGCCTGAAAGACATCGCAGATGAATTAGGCATCTCGCAGACCGCGGTATCCTTCGCCATCAATGATCGGCCCGGCGTTTCCGCGGAAACCAAACGTCGGGTCAAAGAGGCTGCAGCCAGGCTCGGCTGGACGCCGGTCTACGCCGCACAAGCACTGGGATCCTCGAAGACCATGACCATAGGCTTTGCCCCCGCACGATCCACGCAGGGGCTCACGGATGAAAGCTTCATGCTGCACTTCATGGCGGGTGTGCACGCCTCGCTCAGCCCCAAAGGCTATGGTTTGCTGTACCGCCCATGCCGATTCCTGAACGAGGAGATGAGCGTATACAAGGATTGGGCGTCGCGCAAGCGCGTGGATGGCGTTATCCTCGTCGATTTGCGAGCCGATGATCCACGCCCGGAATTGTTGAAGAATCTGGGTGTGCGCGCAGTGCTTGCCGGAGGACCCGACCCGAACAATTATGTGCCGTCACTGTCCATCGATGATTCACGCACGATGGGAACCGTGCTCGAACATTTGTCGTCATTGGGACACCGCCGAATCGCCTATCTCTCCGGCGATCCGAACCTGGATTATTCACAGGGGCGTGTCGCGGCGTTCCGCGCATTTGCCAAACGGCGAAAGCTGGAATCCATCAACATCGAATTCACCGATTTTGTTGCGGAACAGGCCGCGATGCTCACGTTGGAGATGCTGCATTCACCGAAGCCGCCTACCGCGTTCATCTATGAAACGGAGATCCTCGCCGCGGCCAGTCTTCACGCCATGGCCGAAGATTATTCCGCTCGGCAGATGGAGGCGGGGGAGGGCCATGCGGAAGTCTATCCGAATGGGCTGCCCGCCATTGTCAGTTTTGAAGACAGTTTCATTTGTGAGGCGGCGTATCCGTCAATTACCGCCGCGCATCGTGATGCCAGCGAATACGGTGCCAAAGTGGCCAAACTGCTGCTCAAAGTGCTTGCCGGAGAGCAGGTGAGCGGCAACCGGCGAATCCTCACCCCGAAACTGGTGATTCGGGACAGCACCGCCAAGCCCATGGATACCATGGCGTAGAACGGTCATTGCATCGGCTTGCAGACAATGACATGCGACCAGTACGGCGTTGGCCCCCGTATTCCACGGGGGCCAACGCCGTTGAGAAAGAGGAAGAAAAAAGGATATAGAGGCTTAGATGCTGTCGATTATTCAGCGTTCTTCACGGCCGTCGCAATGGACACGGCCGGGTCGAGGAACGGAATCAGCGTGGACTGGAAGGCGTGGTACAGGTCGGACTTGCCCGGCCAGACCGTGCCGATCACGTGGTTGTTCTTGTCGAGCTGGTGGAACCAGGAGCCGCTCTCGTGGTCGATGACATGTTCGTCGACATACTGGGCGAACGTGGCATACCAGTTGGCGTACATCTCCTCGCCGGTGGCCGCGTACAGCGTGGCGGAAGTGTTCAACGATTCGGCCAGCGTCCAATGCATGCGATCGGTGACCACGGGCTTGCCGTTCCAGTCGGTCGTGTAGGCGAGTCCCACGGTGCCGTCGGCGTTCCATGCGTCGGCCACGGCACGCGCGAACAGGTGTTCGGCGGCGTCGACGTACGGCTGTGCTCCGTCAAGGTTGGCAAAGGAGCTCAACGCCCACTGCGTGATCAGGCGGGCCCATTCGATGCCGTGACCCGGCGTGGCGCCGTACGGCTTGAACTGATCATCCTTCTTGTCGACGTTGCATTCGAGGTCCAGCGACCAATCGGACTTGAAATGTTCGGGGATGCGCCACTCGTTGTGCTTCGCCCAGCCGATCACATGATCGATGATGCGTCCGGCGCGTACTCGATAGGCGTTGTCTCCTGTGGCATCCGCCACGGCTAGGAATGCCTCGGTGGTGTGCATGTTGGCGTTGAGACCGCGATACGGGTCGAGCTCGGTGAATTCGGTGTTCCAGGTATCGACGGCCAAACCGATTTCGTCATTCCAGAAATGCTTGTCATACGTGGCAAGTGCCTCGTCAAGCAGTTCCTTGGCACCCGGACGCCCGGCCAGCAGGGCGGAGGACGCGGCGAGAATCACGAAGGCATGCGCATAGCAGACCTTGCCCGGCGCATGGGTGCCGTCCGCGAACACCTGCGGATACCAGCCGCC